>Ga0316189_10004188_pt1 | contig 13912 bp, 10 predicted proteins | sample LowCovwburrow_MG_FD_204930 | JGI IMG/M metagenome (GOLD analysis project Ga0316189, IMG submission 204930) | Coastal sediment microbial communities from Maine, United States - Lowes Cove worm burrow | ecosystem: Environmental > Aquatic > Marine > Coastal > Sediment | place: USA: Maine...
CTGCAGGGCGAAGTAGCCGCCCACAACGTAAAACAGGAACGGGGTAATCTGCGCCAGCAGGTTGTTCAGGAACTTGGTGAAAAACTTGCGCTGGAACAGTTCGTAGCGAATGTAGAAAATCTTGGCCAGCCGGCTGGATATGTCGGCGCGCTCGAAGTGTGACGTGTCATTGACGTGCACATGCGCGATGCCGTCAACAATCTCGCCTACCCGGCCGGCCAGCTTGCGTGCAGTAATCTGGCGCTCCTTGCCCAGGCGGATCAGGTGGCGGCGCATTCTGGGAATGATGATGAACTGTATGCCGATCATGAACATGGCAATCAGGCCCAGATAGACATTCTGCACCATGATAAAGGTCATGGCGGTGATGGCCTGGCCGCCAAGCAGCAAGGGTTGCACGAAGGCATCCCCCATGAAGCCGCCAATGGGTTCGACCTCGTCCTTCACCATGCTGGCCATTTCGGAGGATTTTATGCGCCGGAAAGCCCGCACAGGGAACCGTAACAGCCGGTCGACCAGCGAATAGCGAATGCGCCGCAACATGCGCTCGCCAAGCCGGCCCTTGTAGGTATTGATATAAAATTTGAACAGGCCATTGATGATGATCAATGTCAGGAAGGTACCGGACAGGGCGAACAGCATGTTCAGCCGCTCGAGCTGAAGGCCTGAGAACAGAACCCATTCCTCGCCGGCGAAAGTCCAGCTGAGTTTCATGAATGTCTGTTCTGCACCAGCTGTTTCAAACCCCTGTCCCAGAATCGGGCCGTTGACGATCTGCTTGGGCAAATCCAGCGACATGAAATAGGTCGGCATGGACAGCAGAACGATGAACAGAATGTATATCTGGGCCGAGCGCGAATGGATCCAGGTAAATTTCAGGATGTTCCGTTCAAGCATGGGCAGCCGTGTTCTGTGCGTCGGACCTGCCGCTTGCGGGATGCAGCACCACCAGTCGGCGAGCCCCGTATTCAGTCGTTTCGAATGCACCGTCTTCAATCGAAAAATTCAATGAGCACACAGTCTCCATCTCGGGCCGTTTCAGCAAGCACTGCATCTGCTCGCTGGCTCGCTCAAGGTTGGGCGAAAACTCAAGAACCGTAATGGCCGAATTGTCCATCAGCGAGAACAGTTTCTGCCCGACCGCGTCCTGACTTCCAAAGGCCTTCAACGAATACCCCACGAACACCAGACCGTAGCTGCCGGGCTGCAACTCAAGATCGACATCCTGAAATTTTCGCGCAATATGGCGCACCCGGCACGGCTTCCCGCTCAGCTTATCTGATTCGAAAGGCTCGGACTTGGGATCGACACAGATGAAACTTTCAGGCACGTGACGCAGGAAGCCCGACACGGGCTGAAGGTGTCCGCCAATCTCGACAATCGTCGACAACCCGTCAACGAAGTAAGCCGCCATAGCTTGCCGCAGACCCGCTGCCGGGCCTGCCAGATGCGGCATTCCCGCCGGGCCGGCAGGCAAATCACCTGGCAATTTGGTGGCTGATTGCTGCATCAAATCTTCGTAGGAAATAGGTTACCGTCATGTTTTTACTAGCATAGCCGCGGTTCATTGATCATACCACTGGAAATCACACACAGTCCCGTAAAGGTGAATAGAGTGGCTGAGCCCAGTTTCAATAAGGATTATGTTTTCGACCTGTTGCGCGGTGCTGCCCGGTTTACCGGATCCGACCTGTTGTCGGCGCTTGCAGAAACCGTTGCTGAGTTTCCCGATGCGCCCATCGACAATGCGTTCAACCACAAGCAGGTCGCCTCCAAGCAGTGGGCGCGCGACATGCTGGCCACTCACACACGCGGCAGCTTTGATCATGTCTGGGTCATGGGCGGCTGGATCGGCATTCTGCCGGCCATGCTGTTTGACGATGCAAGGTTCAAAATCAAGGCAATCAGCAGTTTTGATATCGATCCCGCCGTTGCCCCGATTGCTGAGAAGCTGAACCGGAAACTGGCAGGCGAAGCGACCTTCACCGCCCACACTGCAGACATGTACGAGCTCGATTATACCGGTGCCGACGCACCTGACCTGGTAATCAACACAAGCTGCGAGCACATAGAAGACCTGCCGAAATGGCTGGCACTGCTGCCGAAAGGGTGCCGGGTCATGCTGCAATCGAACAACTACACATCTGAACCCACCCACGTAAACTGCGTGGACAGTGTCGACGAATTGGCTCAGCAGGCAGCGTTGAGTGAGTTGACTTACGCCGGTGCATTCAGATTGCCCAAATATACGCGTTTCATGCTGATCGGTCGCGTTTGAACGTTGCATGGCGCTGCCTTAAAATGCCTGCGGTGGCCGCAGCTCCATCAAGCGGCATGCCTGCCACATAATCGCGCTTCTGCCGGCAGGCAGCATCGATGGCGCGCGCCAGGTTTGCAGGAGACAGATCGCCTGCTTGAATACTGACCGCCAGACCGGCTCCAGCCAGACGCGTGGCCCGGATTGTCTGTTCCTGCTCGCCGTGAGCGGCAAACGGCACCAGGACACTTGCGCATTGTGCCCGCAACACATCTGCAACAGTATTATAGCCCGCCTGCGAGACAGAGAGTTTGGCCTGCCTCAGCAGGCGTGCGAGGTCCGGCCGGAAGCGAACAATCTCGACATTGTCTGAAGCTTTGGCCTGCAGGCGAGAAACCGCTTCATCAGGCAGGTTGGGTCCGGTCACGATCAGCCATCGCGCCGTGCTCAATGATGTCAGTTCACGTGCCGCAACGCCGGCGCGCAACAGGTCTTCACCGACCGCCCCACCACCTGCTGATACGATCACATCATACCTGTCGGCAACTGCCGGCTCGACGTCGTCCGGTGCGATCATGCCGGTATAGGCGGTTTTGCCGGCAATCGAGCGGGCAGCAGAAAAGGTTTCATCAAGGCTTGCAAAGCGCCTGTCACCGTGTACCAGCACAAGATCAAAATAGTCCTGCACCAGGCGGGCGGTGGCCAGGTCCCGCTGTGCTGACTTGGGTTGCAGAATATCACGAATGGAACTCACGACCATTGGCCGGCTGCAAGACGGCAACGCTTTGACATGATCAAGCAATGGCAACAGTTCAAACCGCATCTGGCGACGGGCAAAGGGAAATGCCTCGACAATCAGGCAGTCGGGTTCGATCTCATCAAAAGCGTCGATCAGGGCATCTTTTCTGCGCGTCAGGTAAACCTCACCAGCCTCGCGGCCGTGTTCGTCGGCAAGACCGGAAAAACTGTCATCAGCACTGCGCAACGGCGGCAACCGGACATTGGCAACCTGTGCCGCCGGAAACCCGTCCACAGCCATGCCGCCGGTCACCATGGTTACGTCCTGCCCGTCAGACACCAGTGCGGCAGCAATACGGCTGGCGCGGACCAGATGACCTATGCCGAGCAGGTGCTGCACATAGAACATGACTTTCATCAGCCAGCCCCTGCTTCATTTGGCGAAAACAGCTCCATCAACTGTTGCACCGATGCCTGATGATCAAAGTGTCCGCGCACCTTGCTGTCTGCTGCTGAACCCAACCGGGTACGCAAGCCAGGGTCACGGGCAAGCTTGGTCAATGCTTCCGCAAGCGATTTCGGGTCATCGGCATTGACCAGCAGGCCATGGATTCCATCATCAATCAGTTCCGGTACCCCCGATACATCCGTCGAGACACATGCAAGGGCCTGAGATGCCGCCTCGACCAGAACATTGGGCAGCCCGTCACGATCTCCATCCGGGGCAATCCGGCAAGGCAACACAAACACATCCGCTTCACGATACAGCTGCAGCACATCTTCCTGCGCCATCGATCCATGCCAGGTGATCCGGTCTGCGAGACCAGCCCTGCCCGCCTGTTGCCTGAGGTCCTCCAGCAAATCCCCGCCGCCGGCGTGATCAAATCGCCAATGAATGTCTTGTGGCAGTTCCGCCAGGGCATCCAGCAATATGTCATAGCCCTTCTTGGTGACAGCACGCCCGACACTCACGAATCGGACCGGCGCGGCCGCATCACTGCCGTTCCGGGTATGTTTGCGCTGGTCGAAAGCTGAAAATCGCGACAGATCAAGCCCGTGATAGGACAGATGCACCCGCGCGGGGTCGGCAGCCAATGACCGCAGTGCGTCACATCCGTTACGGGTGCACGTTACTGCCCAGTCCGCTTCGGCAAGCTTGTCGGCCAGGTCCCAGTCCTGGCTGGTCCAGATGTCCTTTGCGTGCGCAGAGCATGTCCAGCCAAGTTGCAGCATCATGGCCGCGTACCGCACCACGGATGCCGGTGTATGAATGAAATGGGCATGCAGTGACGAAACCGCACCTTGGCGTTCTGCCGCCAGCACCATTGCCTGTACAAACCGGCGTGCCCGGTTGGACGTCCGGTCACGCGCCCAATCGCGCCGGAAAGCGCTGAACGCGGCGCGATAGCCAGCCAGGCTGCGCACCTTCAACCATGCCCTGATACAGCGCCATGGTTCATCCTTGACGTATTCCGGCAGGTACATGACCGGTGCTTTTATTTCATCATGCACCGGGTGGCGCTTGGCATCGGTCGGCCTGCGCAACGAAATGATCTCAAGTGGCAATCCGGCACGTTCAAGCCCGAGAATTTCCTGGGCAATGAATGTTTCCGACAGGCGTGGATAGCCTTTCAGGACGAATGCAACTGGCTTTGTCATGGTGCTTTCCGACAGCGGTCAGCTTGCGCCTGCAATGGCATAAAGATCAGCCGCCGGCCTGCTTGCGGCCCACTTGCCGACAAAAGCATTTATCGTTTCAAGCCCGTTCAGCATCTGCGTCCCTCCGGCACTATCGGGCCGGGCCCGACCCGGTAACCTGGACAGCGCTGCCGAAAGTGCGACAGCATCGTCAGCATCACTCGGCAGCATCATGTCGACAAGGTTTAGTTGTTCAGCCCGGCGCGCACGAATGAATTGTTCTTCGCGCGGATTGGTGCGTGGTATAATCAGCGCCGGCTTGTTGAATGACAACACTTCGCAAAATGTATTGTAGCCGCACATGCCGACAATAGCCGACGCACCCTCAATGAGATCTTCCATATTGTTGTCGAACTCAATGACATCAACATTGGGCATCACCTCACATTGCCGGAATATTTCAGACCGCTTGTCGGCAGGCATCAATGGCCCCAGCACCAGCAAGGCGCGAGGAAGCTCATGCGCCCCGCACGCGTAAGCCGCAAGCACCTGCCTCATCAAACCCGCACCATCCCCGCCACCACCGCCGGTCACCAGCAAATAGGGTTCGCTTGGTCGGTTCATGGTAAGCGGCGAAGAAGACCGCGTCCTGCGCAAAAAGCCCAGATACAACATCTTGTCACGCAGCTCGTCCCTGGCATCAAGCCCGGTCAGCGGGTCCCAGAAATCCTCCGGCCCATAAACCCAGACATCATCATAGAGGTTTTCGACATGTTGCAGTGCGTCAGTCTTGTCCCACTCCCGCTTTAGCTTCTCGGCCGAATCCATCACGTCACGCAGGCCCAGAACCAGGCGACATCCCTGCTCCTTCAGATATTTCAATGTCGGCAGCATTTCCCCACGCAGGCCCAAGGGTTCCTTGTCGACGATCATGATGTCCGGTTGAAAGGATTCCGCGGTATGCTGGATGATCGACTGGCGCATCTGCAGCGTGTCGGTCAGATCGATGTGCTTGTCAATTGAGGTGTATTCCCCGTTGTACAACTTGATGACGGAGGGGATTTTGACAAAGTCCACGCGCGCGGAAAAGTTGAACGCGCCGGCAATCTGCGATCCGGTGATGATCAGGATGCTGACGCCCTTGAAGTTTTCCACCAGCGAGTGAGCGATGGCACGGCAACGGCGCAGATGTCCAAGCCCGAATGTATCGTGGCTGTACATCAGGATATGAACATTACCGAGACGTTTCATGCACTCTCACTCAGGACCAGCGTTTCATCAGATATTCCCCCCGATCTAACATCATGCGCAGTTAAAACCACAGCACAACATCTCACATGCAAGTGTGTCATCCGTGACGTCAGCGGGAAGGCGCAAAATCCACTACTTGTATGGATCGGCTGCATCGCGGAGTCCATCGCCAAGGAAGTTGAATGCCAGTATGACCAGCACCACAGGCACCACCGGCAGCATCAGCCACGGATACAGCGCCACCACATTGATGTTTTGGGCCTCAATCAGCAGCACACCCCATGACGTTATCGGCGGGCGCAGCCCCAGCCCCAGAAAACTCAGCGCCGTTTCACCGAGGATCATGGTTGGAATGGCAATCGTCGCGGTCGCGATCAGGTGAGACATGAAGCCCGGCACAAGGTGCAGCGATATGATGCGCGATGGCTTCGCACCCATCAGTTGCGCCGCCATCACATAGTCTTCCTCACGCAGTGAAAACAGTTTCGAACGCACCGCCCTGGCCAGTCCGGTCCAGTCCAGCAGGCCAAGAATGACGGTGATGCCGAAATACACCACCAGCGGACTCCACGTCACCGGCATGATGGCCGCCAGCGCCAGCCATAACGGTATCGACGGCAGGGATTGCAGGACCTCGATCATGCGCTGAACGACCATGTCGACCCAGCCACCATAGTATCCGGCCATGCCGCCTATGACGATGCCCAGCACAAAGCTCACCATGACGCCCAGCAGGCCGATGGTCAGTGATATCCGGGCGCCGCCCATGATGCGCGAAAACATGTCCCGGCCCAATCTGTCGGTACCCAGCAGGAACAATTCACCTCCGTTGGCCGGGCAGAACAGATGGGTTTCCATCTCCACCAGGCCCCACCAATGGTATGTGTCACCGGTGCAGAAGAAGCGGATCTTGTCCACTTTGCTGGTATCTTTGGTGTACTCGCGCTTCAGCGTTTCCATGTTCAGCTTGTATTGTTGCCGATACACAAACGGCCCGACGAACTCGCCTTCATGGAACAGGTGGACCTGTTGTGGCGGCGAGTAGATGTGGTCCACATTGCGGGTCTGGATATTGTAGGGCGCCAGGAACTCGCTGATGAAAATGGTTGCATACAAGATGGCGAGAAACACGCCGCACCACACCGCGATCCGGTGTTGCCTGAACTTCCACCACATCAGTTTCCATTGCGGTGCGAGGTAGATTTTCTCCTGCTCGGGAGAAATTTTCTCGATCGACATGACATCGAACGGTGCTTCGGACACATAGTGCCCCATCTCTTTGCCGGGTGGCGGCAATGGCGACGTCATTTTCATTTGGTATGCGCCCCCTGCAGCCGGATGCGCGGGTCAAGCAAGGCCAGCGCAAAGTCCGAAATCAACACCCCGATGACCGACAGGCCTGCCAGGAACATCAGGAACGAGCCCGCCAGATACATATCCTGGGCCTGCAGGGCCCGGATCAGCAGCGGCCCGGTGGTTTCCAGAGACAGCACAATCGCGGTTATTTCCGCGCCTGATATAATGGCCGGCAGGATCGAACCAATGTCCGAAATGAAAAAGTTCATCGACATGCGCAGCGGGTATTTCATCAGCGCCTTGAACGGATGCAGTCCCTTGGCGCGCGCTGTGATAACATATTGTTTCTGCAACTCATCCAGCAGGTTTGCGCGTATGCGCCGGATCATCCCGGCGGTGCCTGCGGTGCCGATAATGATCACCGGAATGATCAGGTGTTCCATGATCGACTTGGCCTTGGCCCAGCTCATCGGCTCATTGAAATACTGTGCGTCCATCAGATGGCCGATGGAGGTGCCGAACCACAGATTGGCCAGATAAAGAAATACCAGCGCCAGCAGGAAATTCGGTGTGGCCAGGCCGAGCAGGCCGACAAAGGTCAACCCGTAGTCACCCCATGAATACTGATGCGTCGCGGAGTAGATACCGATCGGGAATGCGACGAGCCAGGTGAAGATAATAGTGACGAAGGACACCAGCATGGTGAGCCAGAGCCGGTCACCGACGACATCCGTCACCGGCAGTTCATACTCGAACGAGTAGCCGAAATCACCGTGCAGCATGCCCCACACCCAGTGGAAATATCTCTCCACCGGTGGTTTGTCGAAACCGTACTGAACCTTCAGTGCCTCTATGGCTTTCAGGTCCACATTCTCGCCCTGGGCCTGGAGCTCAGCCACATAGCTTTCAAAATAGTCACCCGGCGGCAGTTCGATGATGGTGAACACCAGCGCGGAAATCATCAGCAATGTAGGAACCATGACGGTGATACGCCATGCGATATATCTCAACATGGCCTAGTCGCTCCCCAACCCGTCTTGAAACCAGAATGTGTCGACCATAAACACGCCGAAATAGCTGCCCGGCTGGAAGCTGTAGACTTCCTCCTTTGGCACATTGTGCAGCTTTTTGCTGACCACGATCGGCTGCAATGTCGAGTTGACCGTACCGATGGAAAACACCTCGCTGGTATACAGTTTCAGCATGTCGTTCCATATACGCTCACGGGTTTCGTCATCCCGCGACTGCTGCCATTCCTGCCACATTGACAACAGGCGCCTGGCCGACGCCAGGTCCGGTTCGGTTCCCGACTTGCCATCGGTCATGCCGTACAGGCCCCATTGTGGCCACTGTGTCTGGGAATCATTGCTTGGTGCCAGTTCTTCCGGCGACATGGAAGGCTGCGGGATGGCGTTGTCCAGTCCGGACCAGACACTCATCATGGTATTGCCCGCCTTGAGCCGCGAGCGGAAGATGTCGCGCTGCGTCGCACGCGTGAAAACCTTGAGACCGAGCGCTTGCCAGTGATCGGTAATCAGTTGCAGCACATCCGTTTCGACCGTGCTTTCACCGGCAGTTTCAATGATCAGTTCTGCTCTCCGGCCGTCCGGCAGCAGACGGGTTCCGTCGTCGTCACGTTTGGTCAGGCCTACCTGATCCAGCAATCGATTGGCGAGCACCGGATCATGTGAGGCCCAGGCGCTCGCATACTCCTCGTCGAACAACGGGCTTTGCATGAGCGGGGAATCTGCGACTTCCTGGCCCAGTCCGAAGAACGTCACCATGTTGATTTCGTGCCGGTCTATGCCCAATGACAGCGCCTGCCGGAACCGGGCGTCCTGCATGACGGCACGCCAGGCATCGTCCTTGAAATTCAGATTGGGTCTGATCGCAACCTTGGACCCAACCGCCGACTTCCACAAAAGCACGTTGTAGCCCTGGCGTTTTTCGCTCTGTTTCAGAAACGTGTAGTCTTCAAAACTGACATATCGGCCCTGCAGGTCGCTCTCGCCGGCCCCGGTTTTGGCAGGGATCAGATTGGGCGACGAGATATTCATCTCCACAGTATCGATATAGGGGAGCTGGCGGCCGTTCGAGTCTACCCGGTGGAAATAGGGATTACGCTTGAACACGAACTGCTCAGAGGGCGGCGCGATCGTGTTGAACCAGGGTTCCAGTGTCGGCAGATCCGGATTTTCCGGCCTGTTTTGCCGGCCCAGGCGAATGAACATGGCCCGCCAGTGCTTGTACTTGCGTTCTTTTGCCAGCGCCTCTGCCGCCTGCTTGCCAATAAAGTCAGCATGAAACTGCTTCATGTAGGTCGAAGGATAAGTGAGGTACAAGGGCAGCGGCGCAGCGAGCGCGGGAAGGAATTGTGGATTGGGGGCGTCCCACTCGTACCGTACGGTCAATTCATCAATAACGGTGAACTTGGGGCCCTTGCCATTTACCAGCATGGAATTCGGCAGGCCACCGCGCGCCAGTTTCTTGTTCAGCATCACATCTTCAAAAGCGAAGCGAAAATCTTCTGCAGTGAGCGGCGCGCCATCGGACCAGCGGTGACCGGGCCTCAGGTGCAGGGTAAAAATACGGCCATCCTCGACCTCGTAACTTGCCAGAATATCTGGCTGCAGCTTGTAATTCAGGTCATAACCGACAAGGCGCGAATAGCCGTAATAGACCATCATCCGCACGTCCTTCTTGGACCCCATCAGCATCCGCAACTTGCCGCCATGAACGCCCGGTTCACGACCGATCTTTGCCAGATCGATGATCCGCGGTTGCTGCGGCACCCGCCTGGCCACGGGATCGATCTTGCCGGCCTTCACCAGATCACTGAAGTACGGGGTCTCCTCAAAGGTCATTGCAAATGCGTTGGTTTGCACCCCCAGCACCAGCAACATGGTCAACAAAGCAAGCCGTAGACATCTCATCACGCGCGAAGCTCCTTCATGCTGGCTTGCGAATTGGCAAGCACCATGTGCCCGTCGCCCACATCAATGGAGGCCATCTCCCCGTTTCCGGTTTCCCGTTTGAAAGCCTGCGGCCACAAGGTGTCATCAGATGCGCCTGACAATGACAGTGTGTCATAGTCCAGCGGTCGATCAAGGTCCGGAAACGGCACCGCCGCCAGCAAAGATCGTGTGTAGGGATGAACCGGATTGCCGAATATCTTTTCACGGCTCGCCATCTCGACGATCCGGCCCCGGCACATCACAGCGATACGGTCTGCCATATAGTCGATGACAGCCAGGTTGTGAGACACAAACAGGTAGGTAAGATCAAGCTGGCTCTGCAGGTCCTTGAGCAGGTTCAGCACCTGCGCCTGCACCGATACATCCAGCGCGGAAACCGGCTCATCGCAGATCAACAGGCCGGGATTGAGGGCCAGCGCCCGGGCGATGCCGATGCGTTGCCGCTGGCCGCCGGAAAAGCTGTGCGGATACCGGTTGAGAAACCGCGGATCAAGACCGACTGCCTGCATCAGGCCGGCGGCGTGGGCGCGCCTGCTGTCAGCGTTGCCAATACTGTGGATTTCCATTGGCTCGGTCAGAATATTGGAAACCGTCATGCGCGGGTTGAGAGAGGAAAACGGGTCCTGGAACACCATCTGGACACGGGTGCGCAGCGTGTTGAGTTCTGCCGCGCTGGCCCGGGCCATGTCGATCGGCGCGTGACCGCGGTCGGAATAGATGATTTCGCCTGCGTCAGGCGTCACGGCGCGCATGATCAGCTTGGACACGGTTGTCTTGCCGCATCCGCTTTCACCCACCAGGCCAAGGCACTCGCCGCGCCTTATATCAAGGCTGACGCCGTCGACAGCCTTGATGACATTTTCGTCCTTGCTGGAAAACCAGCCGGATTTCTTGGTCACAAAATGCTTCTGCAGGTTGCGGACAGACAATAACGGGGCCTCGTCGGTGCCGGTGGCTTCATCCGCGCCGCTGGCGTCAACCGGCTGGTCCGCCTTCGTCTTGCCGTTCTTTGCCGCCGGGCCTTTCAGCAGTGTCGCGGCGTCCACCTTGACATCGCGCAGCGACACCAGCCGTTCGCCGCGCCGCATGTCGAAGTGAGGCACAGCATTCAACAATGCCTTGAGATAGGGGTGCTGCGGCGACCGGAAAATGTGGGACACCTGACCTGCCTCAACAATCTGGCCGTGATAGATGACCACCACATCATCGGCCATGTTGGCGACCACACCGAGGTCGTGGGTAATCAGCAGAATCGCCATGTTGAAGCGTTCCTGCAGGTCTTTCAGCAATTGCAGGATTTGTGCCTGTATCGTCACATCAAGTGCCGTTGTCGGCTCATCGGCTATCAACAGCGCCGGCCGGCAGATCAGAGCCATGGCAATCATGGCGCGCTGGCGCAGGCCGCCGGACAGTTCGAACGAGTACATGTCGTAGGCGCGTGAGGGATTGGGAAACCCGACCAGATCCAGCATTTCTTCCGTCTTTGCCCGCGCTGCGTTGCGGTCCACCGGCTGATGAAGCTGCAGTGCTTCTTCAATCTGGTTGCCGATTGTGTGCAGCGGCGACAGCGATGTCATCGGTTCCTGAAAAATCATCGCTATGCGCCCACCGCGCAATGCGCGCATTTCAGGCCCGCTGGGCAGCAGTTCTTCAATCTGGACCGGACCGGCCTTGGAATTCGGATCGTTGAAGGTTATCGAGCCACCGGCAATCGACCCCACGGTCGGCAGAATGCCCATGATCGATTGACCGATAACCGACTTGCCGGAACCGGACTCGCCGACCAGGGCGGTCACCTTGCCTGGACGGATACGAAAGCTTGCTCCCTTCACCGCCTCAATGGTCGATGAATGAACGCGAAAACTTATCCGCAGGTCTTCGATTCTTAGAAGATCTTCAGAGGAACTCATGACACCCGATTACGCCAAACGCCGTTAATTTCATTACGATAGCCGACATATCGCTGTCAGGATACAGGTTTTTCCCGAACATGAGTGGATGTGGAAAACCCCGCCATTTGCCATGCGATCACGACCAAGTGTCATGCAGGCGCGCAACCGTGAGCAGTCGTGAACCGGATTGACAGTATCTGGCCTGTTGATGGGCCCCGTAAACGTGTAAATCATAGCCTGCCAAACGTCATGCCAATTGGGCAGAACCCCTGTCTGGAGGACATTTATGTCATCCCTGCAACAACTTACCGAAACCACAAATTCCGACACCCCGTCGCCGTGGCGTAAAATCAGCAACCTTGTACCAGGCGCAACTCCGGCACGCGCACTGTCTCCCAGGGTGCTGGCTTCGATAAAACGTCATGACCAGTCCAGTGAAGTGCTGATCAAGATCATCCAGTTGGTCATCGTTTCAACCTGGGCGGTTTTATACGCGCTCGCGCCGAAAACCGATTTCGGAACCGCGTTTTCTCCGGTCACCTGGGCCCTGGCGATTTACTTTGGCCTCAATGTAATCGGACTGATCTGGGCGCGCCGGACAGGCTTGCCGAACTGGGCCGTCTATCTTTCGATCATCTTCGACATTGCGATCCTGATGGTTCTGATCTGGAGTTTTCATATTCAGTATGATCAGCCGCCCTCGTTCTACCTCAAGGCACCGACCCTGCTGTATGTGTTCATCTTCATCGCCTTGCGCGCCTTGCGGTTCGAGGCCCGCTTTGTGGTGTTCTCCGGACTGGCTGCAGCGGTCGGCTGGCTGGTCCTGGTCGCTTATGCGATATATTCCGCCCATGGCATGAGCACGACACGCAACTACATCGACTACCTGACCGGCAACGAAATACTGCTGGGCGCCGAATTCGACAAGACCATCACCATCGTCATGGTAGCCGGCATCATTGCCGTGGCACTGAGCCGGGCCAATGACCTGCTGGTCAGGGCGACTGCCGATGCGCAGGCGGCCACCGAACTGTCGCGCTATTTCGACAGCGCGGTGGCGTCCGACATTCGCAACGCCGATGAAGCAAGCGTACCGGGTCAGGGCAAGCGCGTCGACGCGGCTATCCTCAATGTCGATTTGCGCGGCTTCACCAAATATGCCTCGGGCAAGGACGCCGAAAACGTGCTGGCTCTGCTCATCGCCTATCAGAAACGTATTGTGGGCATCATCCAGGGCCATGGCGGATCCATCGACAAGTTCATGGGCGATGGCATCATGGCAACGTTTGGCGCCGTACGGGCAAGTGAGACCTATGCTGCAGATGCAGTGCGCGCGATCGATGCGATCATCGCCGAGACCGACACCTGGGGCACGGATGAAACCCTGAAGATATTTGCCGGCGGCAAAGTCAACGCTGCCGTGGCGGCCGGTCCCATCGTATTCGGCACCATCGGCGATGACACGCGGCTGGAATTTACGGTGATCGGATCAGCCGCCAACATGTCGGCCAAGCTGGAGAAGCACAACAAGACAACCAGGACCCGCGCCCTGACTGACGGCTATACTTATGACATTGCCCTTGAACAGGGATACGAGCCTGCAAAACCTGCCCGTCGGCGCAAATCCACACTTGCCGGTGCCGATCAACTGGTGGTTCTGGGGTGATTGGCCAGATCAGTATGGTTTTTGATTGTATCAATCAAAAACCATAAAACTGATCGCTTTCAGAGTGCTAGAGCAACTTCATGGGTTCAAGTGAACCCATGTTGCTCTAGGTTGAATCGACATTCATCGCATCCAAATCATTGCAGCGGCGAGTTGAACGAAGCTTAGGAAGTTTTTTGCACGTCTGTCGTAGCGTGTG
>Ga0316189_10004189_pt1 | contig 13912 bp, 14 predicted proteins | sample LowCovwburrow_MG_FD_204930 | JGI IMG/M metagenome (GOLD analysis project Ga0316189, IMG submission 204930) | Coastal sediment microbial communities from Maine, United States - Lowes Cove worm burrow | ecosystem: Environmental > Aquatic > Marine > Coastal > Sediment | place: USA: Maine...
AATAGCATCAATGTTGCCCGACTCATTCCGCAGTCTTTTTATTATCTATATGCCTGGTCCAGATTGAAAGAAACTGCTGGGTCAATAGTTTTTAGCGTACCTAGTGGAAATTTCGGAAACTTAAGCGGTGGTTTATTGGCAAGAAAGATGGGAATGCCGGTAGATCAATTTGTGGCAGCTACTAACATCAATAAAATTGTTCCCGAATACCTTAAGACAGGGATTTTTGATCCCAAAGAATCGATTCAAACACTGTCTAATGCGATGGATGTTGGAAATCCCAGCAATTTCCCAAGATTAAAAGCGTTGCTGGGTGACGATCTGGAAAATATTCGGCAGCATCTTATAGGTTATTTCTATGATGACGAAGAGACGATGGAAACCATCTCTGAGGTATACGACCGGTTCGACTACTTCTTCTGCCCACATAGTGCCATTGGTTATCGTGGGGCTAAGGACTATTTAAAAGATCACCCTGATCATACCGTAATCACATTAGCTACGGCTCATCCGGCAAAATTTGTTGATACCGTTGATAAGGCGACCGGCAGTGACGTTGATATTCCACTCTCTTTGGAGGAAATCATGGGTAAAGCCAAAGAGACTGTTCAAATTGGAAATCAATACCAGGATTTAAAGAACTTCCTTTTAAGTTAGGAGGTATGAAAACTGATGAGTCCGGGGATATCAGGAAAGGAGAGGGGATTGACAACCGCTCCCTTAAGACATATCTGAAAAAAGAACTGGGGCTTGAAGGAGATATTTCCATTTCACAATTTCCCAGTGGTTTCTCTAATCTCACTTACCTAGTTAAATGCGGAGCAAACGAATACGTTTTGCGTCGACCGCCTTTTGGGGCCAATATAAAATCAGCCCACGACATGTCTCGGGAGTTTCGATTTCTGAAAGCCCTCGAGAAGCCTTTCAAAAAAGTCCCTAAACCGGTGATTTATTGTGAGGATGAATCGGTGATTGGCGCACCATTTTATTTGATGCAAAAATTGAATGGAGTGATTCTCCGCGGTTTCATGAAAGGGGATCAAATTCCTAAGCCTTCATCAATGACTGTCATCGCTGATTCTTTAGTTGAAACTTTGGCTGAACTGCATGCAATCGATATTCAAAAGTCGGGGCTTGGTGAAATGGGAAGACCTGATGGGTATGTCGGTCGACAAATTAAGGGATGGTCGGAACGATATATTAAATCGCAAACCGATCAGGTTGATGAGATTGACGAAGTGATGCGGTGGATTTCACAAAATCAACCGACCGAATCCGAAGCTGCACTAATCCACAACGATTTTAAATATGACAACCTCATTCTCGATCCATACGACTTATCCAAAGTAATCGGTGTTCTGGATTGGGAAATGGCAACTATTGGTGATCCACTCATGGATTTGGGCACCACTTTGGCCTATTGGATTGAATCGTGTGATCCTGAGATAATGATAAATATGAACATCAGTTCGACGCATTGGGAAGGGAACCCAACTCGTGCCCAGGTGGCCGAACAATATTCTAAACGCACTGGCAGAAGCTTGGAAAATATCACTTTTTACTACGTTTTTGGTTTGTTTAAGAATTCTGTGATTGTTCAACAAATTTATGCTCGATACAAAGCGGGCCACACTTCAGATCCTCGTTTTACTAATCTCATTCACGCAGTTAGGGCCTGCGGGATGATGGCATCCAGGGCCATTAAGTTGGGCAAAATTTAGGATTCTTTTTTCTCTCACTTCATCGGGTAATTTCCCCATTACCTTTTTATTGCTATTTTGGCTGATCCATTTTTAGAAAAGTGGACTATCTCATTCAGCAATAAACCTAACCCATGGAAAAACCTTACATTGACCCACAAACCAATTTAAAAGAAATTACTGTTAAGGCTGTTATTTTGGGAAGCTTACTCTCAATGATATTAGCCGGAGCGAATGCCTATTTAGGACTTTTTGCCGGGATGACAGTTTCCGCATCAATACCGGCAGCGGTTATATCAATGGCCGTACTTCGATTGTTCAAGGAGTCTAATATCCTGGAGAATAATATCGTACAAACTGCAGCTTCAGCGGGTGAGTCACTGGCAGCAGGAATGATATTCACCTTTCCAGCCTTGATTTTAATGGGCTATTGGGAGAGTTTCGATTACTTGGAAACCATGCTAATTGCATTGTGTGGGGGAGTTCTGGGTGTCTTCTTTACCATTCCACTCAGAAGTGCCCTCATTGTGCGCCAAAAATTAAAGTTTCCTGAGGGAGTAGCAACTTCTGAAGTATTGAAAAGTGGTGAAGAAGGTGGTAGCGCTATTAAGTACCTGGTATTGGGAAGTTTGGCTGGGGCGCTGACTAAATTTTTCGAAGCTGGTTTTAAAATTTGGGAAGGAGTTTTTGAAAAGGGAGCCATGCTTGGTAATAAAGGGCTGGCTTATTTCGGGATGAACCTGAGTCCGGCGCTAATAGCTGTAGGTTACATCGTAGGAATAAAAATTGCCATCCTGGTATTTGCTGGTGGTGTGATTAGTTGGTGGATTGGCATTCCAATCATCATTAGCATGGAGGGAGCGGATAATCTAATTGCACAGTACATAGCGTCTGGTCATTTAAGCGGACCGCCTGAAGCAGTCACAGCTCCTCAGTTAGGAGGCGCTATTTGGACGACTAAAATTCGATTTCTTGGTGTTGGCGCTATGGTTGTAGGAGGCCTGTGGGCTTTAATCAATTTGAGGAGTGCCATTAGTATGGCAGTTAGTGAGGGAATCAAGGCTTTTAAGCAAAAAGTAGAAGGAACTGAGATCTTAAGAACAGAACGGGATACACCAATGAAGTGGGTGTTGATCGGTGTTGGGGTTATGATTGTTCCAATTTTTATCATTTATCTAAGAGAGATTGAAATGGTATCAATTTCCGCATTAATGGCGCTCTTCATGGTTGTCGCAGGATTTCTCTTTGCTGCTGTTGCCGGTTATATGGCTGGCTTGGTAGGAAGTTCCAACAACCCGATTTCCGGGGTGACCATCGCTACTATATTGACCTCTTCACTTATTCTTTTAGCACTTTTGGGAACAGGGGCGGAAAAAGGACCAGCCGCAGCCATTCTTATTGGTTCAGTGGTAGCTTGTGCCGCTGCAATTGCCGGTGATAATATGCAGGATCTAAAAGCGGGCCATATATTGGGTGCGACACCTCGCAAGCAGCAAATCATGCAGATGGTAGGGGTTTTCTCAGCAGCATTCGTTCTTCCTTTAGTTCTTGAGTTGTTGAATACTGCCTATGGATTTGGACCATCTACTCCTGAAAGACCTGATTCACTAGCCGCTCCCCAGGCAACTTTAATGCAGAGTGTTGCTGACGGTGTATTTGGAGGAGGCCTTCCCTGGGAGATGGTTTTCTCAGGTATGGTTTTAGGAGTCCTGATTATAGCAGTTGACAAATTTCAGGAAAGTAGGGGGTCAGATTTTAGAATTCCAATCCTGGCAGTAGCCGTGGGTTTATATCTTCCTTTCGAATTGGACAGCGCTATCATGTTAGGCGGCCTGATTGCCTGGTTAATCAGCGTTTATCAGAAAAAAAGGAAAGCTGCAAAGGGTGCTGATTATGAAGCTTCAGCTCAATCAAGTAATAGAGCAGGTCTACTAATAGCTTCAGGTCTAATAACCGGTGAAGCCCTGGTAGGAATTTTTCTTGCTATTCCTGTGGCAATTTCCGGTTCATCAGACGTAATGGCGATTGTTGAAGATCCACCATTTGGAAGTACTCCAGGGTTGATCGTTGTGCTGGCCATTTGTTTCTGGATTTACCGATTGTCGGTCAATGTGTTCAACAAGAAGAAGGAGCCTGACTAACAGGAGACCATAAAATCAAAAACTTTTATAGTCTCCAATGTCTTTGATAAAGAATGATTTGCATAAGATACTGGATGAAATCCGGAATAAGCTAAGATCTCTTTCTTCGGAAGAAGCAAAAAAGGCATTCGCAAAATTTGTTCCAAATTCCCAGCAGGTTTATGGTGTGCGTTTGCCCCAGATCAATCAATTAGCGAAGGAATATAGTGCGCATGGATTTCTATTAATTGAAGCCCTGTGGCAGTCCGGCGCTTTTGAAGAAAAGATGCTTGCTGTTAAGGTTCTAAACAGGACTTGTCGGAAAGACCCCGATCATACCTTAAAGCTCTTGAATTTGTTCAAAAGCTATGTTGATAATTGGGCCATCTGCGATACACTTTGCTCAGAAGGCATCAGGCCGATTTTAAAAACCCATAGCTCTGAAGTGTTTGATTTGGCGAAGAAATATCTTGATTTGGATGTGATGTGGATCAGGCGGATGGGTGTCGTTTTGTTGATTCATTTTGCAAAAATACCAGAGCGGAAAGAGGAGGTGCGTGGACTTATTCAGCCATTAGCTTCTGATAAAGAGCACTACATCAAAAAGGCAATTGTTTGGATAAATAGGTATTTGGATAAGTAGGACGTCTTAATTGGAATTAAAAGGCACAGGTGGGTTTGGGACCCTGGACAATCAATCCGGCGGCAAATCCCTCTGGCATTTCCGTTCGAATAAATCCATCAGTTGGCGCTCCGAGGTATGCATTTCCGCCATATCCGGCGGTATTGATATGAGCCCTAACCCAAACTAGCTGATCTGATAAGATAGGTACGGGGCCACCTGACCTGGTAAAAGGCTGCTCATTCACATGACTGTGGGTCAGTATTCTGCGGTAAATCAGCTCTCCCTCTTTCGATACCACTTCCCAGAAATCAGCATATTTTTCGCAGCCGGTATCAGGGCTGGAAACAGTGACATGAAAATCGTATTCACCTTCATTCCCTAAAACCACTACTTTGAGAACATCAGCAAATTCGCCCGGATCCAATTCGGAAATTTCCGGATTTTGATCCCCTAGTGCAATATCACCCCGGCAACTAATTATTAGTAGGGACAAGATAAAAGCCACTTTAAAGTAACTGCGGATCATTTCATTGCATATTTATGGCTATTCCAATTTACAAATAAATAACCGCATTTATTGGGATATATTGATGGATTAATATCTAACTTTGCACCCGTTTTATGAAGCGGGTTGCATTTTATACACTGGGGTGTAAGTTGAATTTTTCAGAAACATCGACCATTTCCAGGGCATTCGAGGAGAAGGGTTTTGAGAAGGTGGGCTTCACAGAGACTCCCGATATTTTCATTATTAATACTTGTTCGGTTACTGAAAATGCGGATAAAAAGTGCCGTAAGTTGGTAGGAGAGGCCAAGGTAATTTCACCACATTCATTTGTAGCGATTGTTGGGTGTTTTGCACAACTCAAACCCACCGAGATTTCAAATATCCCAGGGGTTGATGCTGTTTTAGGTGCTAACGAGAAGTTTCGACTATTGGAGTTGCTTGATGATTTTGAGAAGAAAAAGGATACCAGGGTTTTTTGCTCAGGCATTTCGGAAGTAAATACTTTCAATCACTCATATTCACTAAACGACCGCACCAGAACCTTTTTGAAGGTACAAGATGGTTGCAACTATGGATGTGCTTTTTGCACTATTCCATTGGCAAGGGGGAAAAGTCGGAGTGATACCGTTGAAAATATCGTTTCTGTAGCCAGGGAAATAGCGCAAACTGAGGTAAAGGAGGTCGTACTCACCGGAGTTAACATCGGTGATTTTGGAATTGTAAATGGAAAGAGAGAGGAGCGGTTTATTGATCTTTTGAAAGCTTTGGATCAAGTTGATGGAATTGAGCGGTATCGGATTTCTTCTATTGAACCGAACCTTTTGTCTCAGGAAATCATTGATTTTGTAGCCCGGTCAAAAAAGATGGCCCCTCATTTTCACCTGCCACTTCAATCAGGTTCAGATAAGATATTGAGATTAATGGATCGAAGGTATCGCTCAGATTTGTACCTGCATAGAGTGGAGATGATCAAGACTTTGATGCCAAATGCCTGCATTGGAGTTGATGTGATTGTAGGGTTTCCGGGGGAGACCGAAAAGGATTTTTTCCAGTCTTATAAATTTCTTAATGAGCTAGATATTTCATATTTGCATGTCTTTACTTATTCAGAAAGGGCAAACACTAAGGCTGTTCAGATGGATGAGGTAGTTCCTCAAAGGGAGCGTTCTGAGAGGTCAAAGATTCTTCGTATTCTTTCAGAGAAAAAAAGAAGGAAGTTTTATGAAGACAACCTTGAGACAAGCGCAAGTGTCCTGTTTGAAAATAATGTAAAGGAAGATTTAATGGAAGGATTTACGGAAAACTACATCAGGGTAAAATCCCAGTATAATCCTGAATTAACAAACAAGATCAGACCAGTTAGATTAAAAAATATCGCCCATGATGGCCTCGTTGAGGTGGAAGAATTGCAAACAGCCTATTAAAAGCATTAGTACTATTAATTAGTTTGAGAAGATTCTCATTTGAATTCGTATTAAGATTATTTAACAAATGTCATTTGAACTAAAGTTATTTCGGGTAATCCTACCCGTTCAAGATATAAATAAGGCAGCTAAATTTTATTCTTCGATTTTCGGTGTTCCTGGAAAAAGAGTAAGTGTAGGGCGTCACTATTTCAATATGGGAGGCATCATCCTTGCCTGCTTCGACCCAAAGGCGGACGGTGATGACTTTGAACTGGGGCCTAACCCCGATCATGTCTACATATCAACCGATGATATTGAGGGGTTTCACGATAAAGTCAAATCTGCCGGATGTGAATACATAGGGGAGATCATGGATGCACCCTGGGGTGAGAAGATATTTTATTTCAACGATCCATTCAAAAATAAGATTGGAATCGTGAAAAAAGGCACGGAATATACCGGATAGTGATAGGATCAAAACCCCCGATGTGGAAGGAAAAGATAAAGCAAGCTCATAGCCTGATAAAGAAGGAAATTCGGCAAACTCCGTTGGAGTACTCACCATCGTTGAGCAAACTATCGGGGGCGGAAGTATTTCTGAAATTGGAGAACTACCAATTGTCCGGCTCTTTCAAGATCAGGGGGGTAATGAACAAGTTGCTTTCACTGACTGACGCTGAATTGCAAAAGGGATTGGTGGCTTGTTCTACCGGGAACCATGGAGCGGCTTTTGCTTACGCCTTGGATAAATTTGATTATGAGGGGTTGTTGTTTCTTCCGACCAATGTTTCAAAGACCAAATTGGAGGCGCTTCGTAATTACGAAGTAGAACTCGATTTTTTCGGAGAGGACTGTGTCGATACTGAGCAACATGGAAGAAATTATGCCCTTTCCCATGACAAAATTTTTTTTAGCCCTTACAATGACGAAACAATTGTAGCAGGGCAGGGCACCATCGGTTTTGAGATTATAAATCAAATGGAACATCCACCGGATGCAGTCATAGCACCGGTTGGAGGGGGTGGTCTAATTTCAGGTTTAGGGGTATTTTTAAAAGGTTGCGATTCTAACATTCAGGTGATTGGTTGTCAGCCAATAAACTCAGCAGTAATGCACGAATCACTTAAAGTGGGTCGTGTAGTTGAGCTGGAAAGTTTGCCTACCCTGTCTGACGCCACAGCTGGTGGTATTGAGAAAGACTCAATTACGTTCGAAATGTGCCAACAATTTGTAGATGACATCATTTTATTGCCCGAAGAGGATATAAAAACTGCAATCAAGTTATTAGTCAAGCATCACCAAATGATAGTTGAAGGAGCCGCCGCTATGACACTTGCTACTTTGCTAAGTCAGCCGAATCAATTTAGGGGCAAAAAGGTTGTTTTGATTTTGTCTGGTAAGAAACTGTCTGAGACGGATCTTTTGAAGTCGTTGGTGTAGCGACCCTTACACTGGTTTTAAGGAGAAATACTTTTGAGATATGAACGAATGATCTAGGCTATTAAAAAAAATCACCCCCTGAAGTGTTCAGGAGGTGATAAACCCCAGTCAAATATTAACTATTCTTTCCGAATTGTAATTACACTCATTTAGTTCAAGCTCTATATTTTCCCAAATACCTGCTTTTTATTATTTGTTAAATTCAATTATTTATACGAATAATCTTATAGTAGTAACCCTAATGATGCTGAGTTTTAGATCAGTCTCATAGTATTTTCGATTAATTATGAAATTTGATCGTCCAACAAAATAACATTTGATAGATTCAGCTTGATTAATTCATATAATCAATTCGAAAAAAGACTTATCTTGACTTTTTTATAAATTCTATCATGGATTGGCTCATAGTAATTGGATTGATATCATTTGGTCTTGGATTGATGATTGTCGAATTGATTTTCATCCCTGGAACAACAGTGGTGGGAATTATTGGCTTTGTTATCTATGGTTACGGCATCTACCTCAGTTTTCAATCTTTTGGAGCGCCGGTAGGTTGGTCGGTGCTTTCAGTTACGGCAATTATTACCATCGGCTTTACGGTTTATAGCCTAAAAACAAATGCCTGGCAACGATTCGCTCTAAAGGAAGTCAATAAGGGAAAAGTTAATGAGGATATTCTAAATGACCTCGAAGTCGGGCAAGAGGGAGTTACCATTTCAGCAATTAAGCCCATTGGAAATGCTGAATTTATCGACCGTCAATTTGAAGTTCGTTCGGAGGGAAATTATATAGAAGAAAATATTCCCGTCAGGGTGATAAAAATTGATAATAAACGCATATTTGTTGAAAAAATAAACACATAATTTCATGGCTGGAATTTCAATGATCTTACTCATTTTCGCCGGAATAGTCGGCTTTTTCATTTTTTTATACTTCGTTCCGATTAACCTATGGATCACGGCTATTTTCAGTGGTGTTCGCGTAGGGTTATTCGAATTGGTCTTCATGAGAATCAGGAAGGTGCCCCCATCAATAATTGTTAATTCATTGATCACGGCAACAAAAGCCGGGCTGGCAATTATAGAGGATGATGGTACAAAGAGACCTCTCAATACGCAGGAATTAGAAACTCACTATTTGGCAGGAGGCAATGTACCCCAGGTAATCAGGTCGTTAATTTCAGCTGACAAAGCGAATATTAACCTGACTTTCAAACAGGCCACTGCCATTGATCTGGCAGGAAGGGATGTTTTTGAAGCTGTTCAAATTTCAGTTAACCCTAAGGTGATCAATACACCATCGGTAGCAGCTGTTGCTGCGGACGGAATCCAATTGATATCTAAGGCACGGGTTACTATTCGGGCAAATATTCAACAACTTGTTGGAGGGGCCGGAGAAGAAACTATCTTAGCCAGGGTTGGTGAGGGCATCGTTACCTCAGTTGGTTCGTCACCAACACATAAGGAAGTGCTGGAAAATCCAGATAAAATATCTAAGCTGGTATTGCAGAGAGGCCTGGACGCTGGCACTGCATTTGAGATACTATCAATTGATATTGCTGATATTGACGTAGGCGCAAATATTGGCGCCAAACTACAAACTGATCAGGCTTCGGCTGACCTGAAAGTGGCGGAAGCCAAAGCTGAGGAAAGAAGGGCTATGGCAGTAGCTGAAGAACAGGAAATGCTTGCCAAAGCCCAGGAAGCAAGGGCTAAAGTCATTGAGGCTGAAGCCGAAGTGCCAAAGGCAATGGCGGAAGCCTTCAGAAGTGGCAATCTCGGTATCATGGATTATTACAAAATGCAAAACATAGAGGCTGACACTGAAATGCGAGATTCCATCGCTGGTGGAACACGTAAGAAGGGTGGAGGAGCCACTAAGAAAGACTAAGAATTAATTAGAAGCATAAGATATTGAAAGGAGCCCCGCAATTTTGGGGCTCTTTTATTTGTAAATTTTAGTTTATTCGTAAAATTACAGAATTATTTGTGTAAATTTACTGCATGGGATCAGCGTACAACTTTAATGACATTAAAGCTTCAAAAGTAGAAGAGGCTGCTGTTATTTATGGGATTAACAGGGCTCAGATGGCAACTTTGTTAGGTGTATCCGAAAAGACTTATTATAACCTGATGAAATCAGAAACTCTTGATAAAAACCAGGGAGACCGCTTCACCTTTATTCAAAATATTTTGGAAGAGGGAGTTCAGACTTTTGGTGACAGCTCCAATCTTAAAGATTGGCTCAATACAGAGCAACCTACAATGGGTGGCCAAAAGCCAGTCGTTATGATGTCTACCATTAATGGCGCACAGGATGTTTTGGCTGCTATTACCAGGATCAAACATGGAATTTTCGTTTGATAGTTTATAGGATTGCGCACCCTGATTACGCACATGATTTGTCTGGTTACGGTGCTTCACTCTATGGGGCGAGGTGGAATGAAAGGGGCTGTCCAGCACTTTATTGTGCAGAAACATCTTCCCTGGCCATACTTGAATTTCTGGTTCATATCAAAGGGATAAGTGGAAATGTGGCTTACAAGCTGCTAACAATTGATCTAACTAATGACGATGTGGAAAATGTTGAAATCCTTCCGGACGGATGGGCTGATGACTTGAACCTCACTTCTTCTATAGGGACTTCATGGCTAAAATCATTGAAAAGCGTAGGCCTTCGGGTACCTTCAGTGCACAACCCCCTCGAATCTAATATTTTGCTTAATCCACGCCATCCTGATTTTAAGCCTGAAATTTCAAGGGCTGATTGGTATTGGTATGATGGCCGGTTGGTGAAAGAGAAGTAGAATGTCCTTTATTCATAAAGGACAATAGACCTTCGATTCCTACTCCTGCCTCAAAAACTTAACCGGATTTGTAAGAGCAACTTTTATGGATTGGTGGCTGATGGTGATTAACACCATTATTAAAATCAAGCCCAACGACAAGCCAAAAGCCTCCCAGGGAACATTGATTCGATAGGTGAAATCTTCAAGCCATAAATCCGTGAGGTAATAGGCGAACAATCCCCCAAAGACAAATCCGATCAAAATCAGCCCGATAATATGCTTTCCAATCAGCTTCAGGATATTTGAAAGTGAAGCGCCGACCACTTTTCTAATGCTGATTTCCTTAGTACGTTTTTCCAAGATGAAAGAAACCAACCCGTATAGTCCGAGGGCTGCGATTAAGATGCCAACGATGGTGAACAGCCCGCTGAGTTTTAACAGTCGTGATTCCACTTCATACATACGGGCTGCGTTTTGATCTATAAAAATGGGATTGAACCCGAATTATTCTAATGCATAATTCGGGTTTAAGATAGTTTTTGAGCATGACCTTGAGGTTATTATTACTGATCCAAGGTTAGTTTGGCGAAAGGACCTAATGAAACGGAATGTAGTTAACCGTTAAATGAATGGAGTGAAGTGTAAAATATGTGGATTGGGGGTTGCGGATTATTGAGTGATTGAGGCTTCCAGCTTCCGTCTTTCAACTCCCAACTTCTTATTTATGATTCATTTCTGGCCGGATACGAAGAATCTCTTCGTAGACTTTCAGGCATACCCAGGCATCAGTTGCGGCATAGATTTGCTGGGCTTCAGTTAACACTGGATTTTCCCAATTGGAAGTTTGCTGGTTTTTGGAGATACGACCTTTTAAGAAAATCCCGGATAGATTTTTGGCACCGATATTATCAGAACCCATCTCTGTCGCAATTTTATTGAGATCGACAAACCCTGCGGGCTTAAAATCTCGAAATCTCTTCAGGTCCTTCAAATCATCATGAAGGGCAATGCCGGATTTCTGAATGCTTTTATTTTCAAAAAGATCAATTAGGGGATTCGTCAATCCTGTAGAGAGCGCCCGTATCAGGAAGCACTTGTCCGCCGTGGCGATTTGGATCAGGGAAGTAGGGTGATACTCTCCTCTTCGGAATGAAGGGCGAGCTTCCGTATCAAATCCAATGATTTTCTCATTCTGTAACTCATCCACTGCTGAACCTAGGGCTTCCTCGGTGCTTATTATCACTATTTTTCCTGTAAACTGGAGAAGTGGAAGTGACCTTAATTCCTCTTTGCTGATAGAAAGCGGCATATCTTAGGCGGCTTTGAGTTGTTGTTTCTTTTCTTTGATCATCCGTATTTTCCAGCCCATATAGCCGAATAACATGGTCATGAATGGACTGATAATGTTGAAGAAACAATACGGTGCATAGGCAAATGTGCTAACACCTAAAACGGAAGATTGTGTTGCCCCACAAGTGTTCCAGGGAATAAGGACAGATGTGACTGTACCCGTATCTTCCAACGTACGACTTAGATTTTCGGGCATTAATCCGCGTTTTTTGTAGATGTCGGAATACATCCTCCCGGGCACAACTATAGCAAGGTACTGGTCTGAGGCTGTTACATTGAAAAACAGGCAGGTTCCGGTTGTAGCGGCTATCAGTGAACCGGTGCTATTTACCAGGCTGATCACCCACTGGGCAATCCGCTTTAGCAAACCTGCAGATTCCATCACTCCGCCAAAAATCATGGCAGTGACGATTAACCAGATAGTTTTGAGCATTCCGGCCATTCCGCTGGTTGACAATAAATCGTTCACTGCGGGGCTAGTTGTTTCAACACTTAGATCACCATACATAGCTACCATTATAGTTGCAAATTCTTCTGAAAGGGGGAAATTGAAAGTGTCACTTGGAGTGTAAATTTGTTTGCCCATTTGAGCCACCAAATCACCCTGGAAAACGAATGCAGCTACGGCGCCAAGTAATGTTCCTACCAGTAGGGCAGGAGCAGCGGGGACCTTCTTGGCGATCATAAAAATCACAACAACTGGTACAATGAAGAGCCAGCCTGAAATATTGTATGTGCCATCAAGAGCATCAAGCACCGGTTGAATGTCCTGTACGGAGCCGCTTGAGGAACTAAAAATGCCGATCAATAAAAAGATAACCATAGTGATGCCAATGGAAGGGCCTGTGGTATAGGCCATGTACCGGATGTGGGTGAACAAGTCGGTTCCTGCCATGGCTGGCGCAAGGTTGGTGGTGTCAGAAAGAGGGCTCATTTTATCTCCGAAATAAGCGCCTGATATTATCGCTCCTGCTATAATGCCATCACCCATTCCTAAGGCTCTTCCAATGCCAAGCAGTGCAACCCCAATGGTCGCAACAGTGGACCAGGAACTACCGGTGGCCAAAGATACAATGGCACAAATGATGACTGCTGCAAACAGGAATATTGTGGGGTTGAGGATTTGTAATCCATAATAGATCATGGTAGGAACAATCCCACTTAACATCCAGGTGCCCGAAAGTGAGCCAATAAAAAAGAGAATGATAATTGCCGGGAGGGCTGACCCTATACTCCGTACAATCTTGTTTTGCATGACCTCCCAGCCAACGCCTAACTTGGTCGCCACTAATCCTGCTACTGCAGAAGATAATAACAGTACGATTTGGTTGGAGCCTTCTAGTGAGTCGGATGAAAAAATCCAAACATTAACAAAAAGGAGGGCTGTAAGAAAAATGATGGGTATGAATGCCTGGAAGAGGCTTGGTTCTTGATGGTTGTCTTCGACTGTAAAGGTGTCGCTCATTATTTGGGTATTACATTAATAATTTCAAAATCCTTTGAAGTTAGTATATTTTTTAAAATGCTTGCTAAGGATTGGTTGTGGCCTTGATATTTTTATACAAATACTTTTAGTAAGTGGTTCATTGAGGAGGTTGTTATTAGTAAATAGGTTTTGGTACAAAGCCGATCTCTATGTATGCTTCACGTACACCTATTTAAATTGGTCAAGCATCATATTGAATTATTAAAAGAACTGTTTGAGAAATGTCTTGATTATGACGAATTAAGTTCAATTACATTTCGGTCCCCGATTTCCGGCCTCTATTTATGCGGCAGTGGTTCACATCCGGGAGGTGGCATTACTTGTGCACCTGGGGTCTTGGGGGGTGAGGCGATTTTGAAGTATGTTTGAAGCTAAGCTATGAACAGATTAACCCTATCAGCAGTGATCTTAGTGTTCTTTCTGTTAACCGCTTTTCAATGCGGTTATGTTATACTGGACTTAGGAAGGAACACTGACCTTTGGATAGCT
>Ga0316189_10004190_pt1 | contig 13912 bp, 14 predicted proteins | sample LowCovwburrow_MG_FD_204930 | JGI IMG/M metagenome (GOLD analysis project Ga0316189, IMG submission 204930) | Coastal sediment microbial communities from Maine, United States - Lowes Cove worm burrow | ecosystem: Environmental > Aquatic > Marine > Coastal > Sediment | place: USA: Maine...
GCCCTATCGCAAGAAGATACAGGTCATTTTCCAGAACCCGTTCTCGTCAATGAATCCGCGGCTCACGGTGGGCGAAATTATTGCCGAGGGTATGGTGAGCCTGGGTCTGGGGCTGTCCGCGCAGGAGCGTCAGCAGCGCATTGAGACCTTGCTGGACCGGGTGCAACTGGGCCCGGGTTTTATCCAGCGTTATCCCCATGAATTTTCCGGCGGCCAGTTGCAGCGCATCGCAATTGCGCGGGCCCTGGCGGTGGAGCCGGAGCTGATCATTTGCGACGAGCCAACCAGCGCGCTGGACGTATCGATTCGGGCGGAGGTGCTGGAACTGCTGCAGGAACTTCAGCGGGAGTTTGGTGTGTCATACCTGTTCATTACGCACGACCTGTCCATCGTGCCCAGCCTGGCCCACCATGTGGGGGTCATGCAGTTGGGCAAGATCGTGGAGCAGGGCAGTGCAGAGCAGATTCTCACCGCACCCCAGCACCCTTATACCCGTGCGCTGCTGGCTTCGGTGCCGCGCATCGACCCCTGACGTGGCGGAATCTGCATGATGTGCCTGGATGGGACTTACGGTCATCCCGGCGGAACGCGCATGCCGTAGCGCCGGTGTTCGACGCCTGCCGGGCAAACCGCTTCCAAACCTTGACTGGAGATCAATGACATGAATGGCGCAGAGAGTTTACTCAATACCCTCATCAACAATGATGTGGACGTTTGTTTCACCAACCCCGGCACCTCGGAAATGCATTTTGTCGCGGCGCTGGACGAGGTGGAAGGCATGCGCTGCGTGCTCTGTCTGTTCGAAGGCGTACTCAGTGGCGCAGCTGATGGCTATGCCCGGATGGCACGCAAGCCGGCGTCGACGTTGTTGCACCTGGGTCCCGGGTTGGGTAATGCACTGGCCAACGTGCATAACGCCAAGAAAGGTCACGTGCCAATGATCAATATTGTCGGTGATCACGCGACCTACCATCTGCAGTACGACGCGCCGCTGACCTCTGATATAGAGGGGATTGCCCGACCAGTATCGCATTGGGTGCACACCTCCAAATCTCCCGACGATATAGCCAGGGATGCGGCTGAGGCGGTCAGTCAGGCCGGCATCGGCAATATTGCCACGCTGATGCTGCCTGCAGACGTGTCTTGGGGCGACAATCCCAACGGTCCGGAGGGCCCGGTGGCGGTGGCTGGACCGCGGCCGGTAGCCGAGGAACGCCTGCAGCAGGCGCTGCAGCGCCTGCGCTCGGGCGCCAATTGCATGATCATGGTCGGCGGTCGCGAGGTGGACGGCCAGCGCGGGCTGATGCTGAGCCGCATTGGCAGGGCTTGCGGTGCCCGGGTATGCATGGAGACATTTCCCTCTCGCGTTGCGCGAGGTGCGGGCACCGCCGTCATAGAGCGCTTGCCCTACCTGGCCGAAATGGCCATCGATACCATCAAGGACGTCGAACAGTTGATTCTCATTGGCGCGAGTGAGCCCGTGTCCTTCTTCGCCTATCCCGATGTGCCCAGTGCCATAGCGCCTGAGTCATGTGAGCAGTTCCTGCTGGCCGGCCCTGATGACGACATTGATGTGGCCCTGGAGAGGCTGCTTGAGATGCTGGATGCAGTCAGTGTGGAGCCCGATGTGCAGCCCCTGTCACTACCAGAGCTGCCCAGTGGTGATCTGGATGCCGGCAATGCGGCTCTGACCATTGCGCATTGTCTGCCTGAGAATGCTGTGGTCGTGGATGAGGCCATCACTTCAGGCCTGGCCATTTATCCTCTCACGGCGACGGCGCAGCCGCACGACTGGTTGAACCAGACCGGCGGCAGCATCGGCTGGGGTCTCCCCGCCGCCGTGGGTGCGGCCATCGCCTGCCCCGAGCGTAAGGTGGTCTGTCTGGAGGGCGATGGCAGTGCCATGTACACCATTCAGTCGCTGTGGACCATGGCTCGTGAGAACCTGGATATTACCGTCGTGATCTTTAACAACCGCAAGTACAGTATTCTGGAAATGGAGTTCGGGCGCACCGGTGCCCGCGGCGGTACGCCGGGTCCCAAGGCTGCCAGTACGCTGGCTATTGGCGGGCCGGATATGGACTTCGTGTCGATGGCGCAGGGGATGGGCGTGCAGGCCTCGCGCGCTGCCACGATGGCAGAGTTCAACGAGCAGTTTGAGGCGGCGATGAAAGCGTCGGGCCCGCGCCTGATCGACGCCATCGTACCGACGTTGTTCGGCTGATGTCATGCCACCTGATGGGGCGGGTCGATGCCGCTTTGCGCGCACAGCAAGACCCGGTTGATCTCTTCGGGATCGCGCAGGCGTTTTACACTCTCGAATAACAGTGCGGCCTGGGGAAAATAGCTGCGCAGGTAAACCAGCCACTGCTTGAGTGGGTTGCCCGCGTGGCGCGGGTCATAGTGCTCCCTGTTCAGCGCAAAGAAATGCACCAGCAGTGGGATAATGTCTTCCCAGCACAACGGCGCGATGCGGCGATTATGTCTTGCAGCGCGTATCAGTCGCGGCAAATCGGGTCGGCACAATGCGCCGCGACCGATCATCAGGTCCTCACTGCCAGTGATGGCCTGGCAACGCAGGGCATCGTCAGTGCTCCAGATCTCACCATTGGCGATCACCGGCAGTGTCAGGATCTCCCTGGCGGCGGCAATCTCCTCCCAATAAGCCGGGGGGCGATAGCCATGCCGTTTTGTTCTGGCGTGAATGGTGAGTTCATCGGCGCCAGCGGCTTCTATGCCACGTGCGATATCGAGAAACAGGTCGCTGTCCTCGTAACCCAATCGGGTTTTCACCGTGACCGGAATACTTGCAGGGACAGCGCGACGCACCGCCGCTGTAATGGCGTGGACCCTGCCGGGCTCTCGCAGAATGATGGCGCCGCCGTCGGATCGGTTGACGGTTTTCGCCGGGCAACCGAAATTCAGGTCGATACCCGGCGCGCCCAGTTCCGCGGCGCGCGCTGCATTTTCCGCCAGTACACCAGGCTGTCCGCCCAGCAGCTGCAGGTAAACCGGGACGCCGCAGAGGGTGACACCACCATGCGCCAGTTCCGGGCAAAAGCGGCGAAACACTCTGGCCGGCAGCAGTCCGTCGCTGACTCGCACGAACTCCGTAACGCAGCGATCGATGCCGCCCAGGGAGGTGAGCAGTTCGCGCATGGTGTGGTCCACGACGCCCTCCATGGGCGCAAGCATCAGTCGCATCGGGTAACCGGGTGGAAGTCTTCGAGCCGGCGCATTATACGTGAATGCACAGCACTGCCAAGCGCGGTTGCCCGGCGCAACTATCCAGGCTTTGGGTGAACCGCTTGCCCGCGGCGGCACGGATCTGGCGGACGCCGCCCCGGGAATGTGTCACTATAGCGCGCATGGGTATGGTTAATTTCTTCACAGGCGTGCTGTTGGCTGTGGTCAGTGCGGGCCTTGGCGCTACGGACTGTGTGCTTCCCGAACGCGATCTGATGGGTTTACCGGTGTCGGACGCTGGTCCGGTCGAGGTTGAAGTGCACCTGTATATGAGTGATTTGACCGAGATTGATGATGCCCGGCAAAGCTTCGTCGCCGACGTCTTCATGCGTGCGCAGTGGCGTGATCCGCGACTGGTGCATCGGGGGGCACAACCCTGCACCGTTGCCGATGACGCCATCTGGACACCCGGGTTGCAGGTACTGAACCGTCGCCAGCTCGAACGCATTCGCGCCCCGCAGCTCAGTGTGGCGGCGGATGGCACGGTGACGCAGGCTGTGCGGGCCTATGGCGATTTCACATTTCGCGCGAACCTCACGGACTTTCCCTTCGACCAGCAGGAACTGCATTTTATCCTGGTGTCGGTGCACGGGCTCCAGGAGGTTGAAATCACTGCCAGGCAAGGCACATTGGGGATGGGCAAGGTATTGTCCGTAGCGAACTGGGAAGTACGATTCCGCGAGGGCAGGCCCAGCGAGCACTTTGTCACAACGCAGAACCGGTCGGTCAGCCGCCTGGATGTCATCTTTGACGCGAAAAGATTGACGGGATTTTACACCTGGCAATTGCTGGTCCCCCTGTTCCTGGTGGTGATGATGACCTGGACCGTGTTCTGGATGCCATTGGAGTTTGTGGCGCCACGGGTCGGGCTGGTGGCCACGTCCATGCTGACGCTGATTGCCTATCGATTTTCCATGTCTTCTATTTTGCCGCCGATAGCGTACCTGACACGCCTGGATCAGTTCATGGTGGCCTCTTCGCTGCTGGTGTTTGGTGCCCTGGCGGCGGCGGTTGCCGTAACCTATTTTGAGGGCAAAGGTCAGATGGCCTGGGCACTCAGGCTGAACAAGGCATCGAGAGCGCTCGCGCCAGCCTTGTTCCTGCTGGTGTTCGTAAAGGTTTTCATATTTTAGACGTCGGGTAAATTCCGGCAACCCGCCGCCTGCATCCTGTCGCGGATACGGCATCGGGCATGGCGCGCGGGGTCCGTCCTGATTTATGATAGGCAAATCGGGATAAGGCCATATTCAGGCCAGACAGGGGGCATCGTCGGATATGCAGGGGGATATTGTCGCACAAGGTGTAGAGCTTTTGCTTTTCGGGATGGGTACCGTTGTGCTATTCCTGGCATTGCTGGTCTTGTCAACGACGCTCATGTCGCGCTTCATTAATCGATATTTCCCCGAGGCCGAACCTACCAGCGCCGCAGAGGCCGCACTGCAGAGGTTGCGTGGCGAAGGCGCGGCCAGCGAAGATCCCAACCTCGTCGCCGTTATTTCAGCGGCGATACACCGGCATCGCAACACCAGAAAATAAGTCGCCCACCGGGTGGCTTAACAAGAACTCGAGAGGTCCTCTAGCCATGGATGAATCAACACGCCCCCTGGGCATTACGGACGTTGTATTGCGCGATGCACACCAGTCGTTGTTCGCCACGCGATTGAGACTCGAGGATATGTTGCCGATTGCGGCAGAGCTTGATGAAGTCGGGTTCTGGTCGCTGGAATCCTGGGGTGGTGCCACCTTCGACGCCTGCATCCGTTACCTGGGAGAGGACCCATGGGAACGCATTCGTGAGTTGAAGAAGGCCATGCCGAAAACGCCTCAGCAGATGCTGTTTCGCGGCCAGAACATATTGGGCTATCGACACTATGCGGACGATGTCGTGCAGAAATTCGTCGAGCGCGCGGCGCACAACGGGATCGACGTGTTTCGCGTGTTTGACGCGATGAATGACATGCGCAATCTCCAGGTTGCGCTCAAGGCAGTCAGCCAGGTGGGTAAACACGCCCAGGGCACGCTGTCCTACACGCTCAGCCCCGTTCACAACATAGACACCTGGGTGGAGATGGGCAAGCGTATTGAAGACATAGGCGCTGACTCTATCGCGATCAAGGATATGGCCGGTTTGCTCCACCCCTACACGGGCTATGAACTGGTCTCCCGGCTCAAGGCGGCCTGTGACATTCCGATCCACATGCAGTGTCATGCCACCACAGGCCTGTCTACTGCCACTATCCTGAAATGCGTGGAGGCGGGCATCGACAACGTCGATACATCGATTTCCTCCATGTCGATGACCTACGGTCACTCGCCGACAGAGTCGGTGGTAGCTATTTTGTCTGGCACAGATCGCGATACCGGGCTCGACATCACGCGCCTGTCAAAGATAGCTGCTTACTTTCGCGACGTCCGTAAGAAATACGCGAAGTTTGAGGGTTCCTTGCGCGGCGTGGATGCCCGAATCCTGGTTGCCCAGGTGCCAGGCGGTATGCTGACGAATATGGAGAACCAGTTGAAGGAGCAGGGCGCGGCCGACAAGATGGACGAAGTACTGCAGGAGATACCCAGGGTGCGCGAAGACCTCGGGTTTATTCCCCTGGTGACACCGACCTCGCAAATCGTCGGCACGCAGTCTGTGATCAACGTGCTGACCGGTGAACGCTACAAGTCGATTTCGAAGGAGACAGCGGGCGTACTCAAGGGCGAGTATGGGGCCACCCCGGCACCCGTGAACGCTCAATTGCAGCAAAGAGTGTTGGACGGTGGTGAGCCCATTACCTGTCGACCGGCCGATCTTTTGCAGGCGGAGCTTGACTCACTGAGTGCAGAGCTGCAAACACTGGCACAGGAGAAATCCATCGCCCTGACCTCTGGTGAGGGCGAAATTGACGATGTCCTGACCTATGCGCTGTTTCCCCAGGTCGGACTGAAGTTTCTGGAAAACCGCGGCAATCCTGACGCGTTCGAACCCGCACCCTGGCTGGAACAGTCCCCGCCGCCGGCCACCTCGACTCCCGTGCCGCCATCACCGGCCCCCGGGCCTGAGATATACACGGTCAAGGTCAATGGCCGGGCGTACGTGGTGGAGGTGAGTGAGGGCGGCGAGGTGTCGACCATCACCGAAGCGAGCGCTGCCGCACCGCCCGCAGCTGCGCCCGGACCTGCCGCCGGGGAGATACTGGCCGCGCCTCTGGCGGGCAATATCTTCAAGGTTAATGTGGCTGTCGGTGAAGCGGTCACCGCCGGTGATGTGGTGCTGCTGCTGGAGGCCATGAAAATGGAGACGGAGGTGCGCGCACCGAGAGACGGAACCGTGTCCGAGGTGCACGTCGCGGCCGGTGACGCGGTTGCCGTGGGCAGTGCACTGATTACCCTGGTGTGATTCGCAGTGAATAATATCCTGCAACTTTGGAGCACGTCAGGGCTTGCGCAGATGGGTCCCGGGCAGGCGTTCATGATCGTAGTGGGCCTGCTGTTGCTTTTTCTCGCCATTCGCAAACGCTTTGAGCCACTGCTGCTGGTGCCTATCGGCTTTGGCGGTATCCTGGCCAACATCCCCGGCGCCGGACTGGCTTATTCAGCCGTGGAGAATGCCGTGCACGCTGCCGACCCCGTCTTGTTCGGGGACATGGCGGGTATCCTGGGCATGTCGCTTGCCGATAGTGGCAAGGAACTGTTGGAAGCGTACTATGCCGCCGGCGCGCAGGCGCACCTTGCGGTGCAGCAACTTGCGCAGGACGCAGGGTTTGGCAATGGCATGCTCTACAATTTTTACAACGTGGCGATAGCCAGTGGCGTGGCGCCCCTGGTCATTTTCATGGGTGTTGGCGCGATGACGGATTTTGGCCCGCTGCTGGCCAACCCGAAGACCCTGTTCCTGGGTGCAGCGGCGCAGTTTGGAATTTTTGCCACAGTGCTGGGCGCGGTTAGCTTGAGCTCCATTGGCGTGATGGACTTCAGTATTGCCGACGCCGCGGCGATCGGCATCATCGGCGGCGCGGACGGCCCTACCGCGATTTACGTATCCAGTATTCTGGCGCCAGACCTGCTGGGCGCTATTGCCGTAGCTGCCTACTCCTACATGGCGCTGGTACCCATGATACAGCCGCCCATCATGCGTGCCCTGACGACTGAGGAGGAACGCCGCATCGAGATGGTGCAGCTGCGCCATGTGTCGCGCCGCGAGAAGATCGTATTCCCGCTGATCCTGTTGATGCTCGTGGCTTTGCTGTTGCCTGACGCCGCTCCGTTGCTGGGCATGTTCTGCTTTGGCAACCTGATGAAGGAGTGCGGCGTTGTCGAGCGGCTCAGCGACACGGCGCAGAATGCCCTGATCAACATCACTACGATTTTTCTCGGCCTTTCTGTGGGCTCCAAGCTGGTCGCGGACAAGTTCCTGGACATCAATACCCTGGGAATTCTCGGCCTGGGCATTGTGGCCTTTGGCATTGGCACTGCATCGGGCGTGCTGATCGCGAAGCTTATGAATCGCTTTGGCAGTACGCCGCTCAACCCGCTGATCGGTTCCGCTGGTGTCTCTGCGGTGCCCATGGCGGCGCGGGTCAGCAACAAGGTGGGCCTGGAGGCTAATCCGCACAATTTTTTACTCATGCATGCCATGGGCCCCAATGTCGCCGGCGTCATCGGCTCCGCGGTGGCGGCCGGTGTGATGATCAGCCTCGTGGGGCGCTGAGTGTAGTGACCCCAGTGGCGAGCGGCAGCCTTGTTCGCACTTTCTTACCATGAAACTGCCAGGGAGTGACCAGTGCAGGATTTTGCTATTACGATTACGCCGCGCTTTTATGAAACCGATGCGCTGGGTCACATCAACAACGCCTCGATCGCCGCCTGGTTTGAATTGGTGCGCATGCAGTTCATCGCGTCCACTGGCGAAAGGGCAGGGGAGCCTGCTACAAACTGGGTGCTTGCGGCACTGAACATTGATTTTATCGCCGAGACGTTTTTCGGCACTGACGTTATCGCGCGTGTGACTGATGCCCGGGCCGGTAATACGTCCCTGACAGTGGTCAGCGAGATGTCCCAGGAAGGCAAGCTGACGGTGCGCGGCAAGGCGGTGCTGGTGCACCTCGATGCCGAGACTCGCACGCCGTCTCCGCTGCCGCAGGCATTGTCCGGGGCCTTCGCCACCCGCTAGGTTGGTTCTGGCGCCGGCGCTTCAGCGCCGCTCGTTTTCAGGCGATGTTGGCCGCGCGAGCTATTTGCCCAGGGCATGCTGGTAGGCGGCCACGGCGTTGGCCAGGCCCATGCGTATCGCGTCCACTGTCAGCGCGTGACCAATGGACACTTCCTGCAGTCCGGGTAATTGGGCGAACCGCGGCAGGTTGTGCAGGTCGAGATCGTGGCCGGCGTTCAGGCCGAGGCCTTCTTCGGCCGCGACTTCCGCCGCCAGCACGAACTCCTGAAATACCCGCTCCACATCGCGCCCGGCTTTGCAGGCCTCGGCGTAACTCTGCGTGTACAACTCGATGCGATCGGTGCCGACCTGCGCGGCCAGGCGGATCTGCTCCGGTACGGGATCCATGAACAGACTGGTGCGAATACCCAGGGCCTGCAGCTCGGCAACCAGCGGGGCAACGCGATCGCCGTCGCGCTTGAGGTCGAAACCGTGATCGGAGGTCAGCTGACTGTCGCCGTCAGGTACCAGCGTGCACTGGGCGGGGCGAATCTCCCTGACCAGTGCCATGAATCCCGGGTAATCGCCCACGCCATCACGCTCGCTTTTACGGGCGCCCGAGAAGGGGTTGCCCTCGATATTGAACTCTACGCTCAGCATGTCCGACAAATCAAAGCAGTCCCGGGCTCGGATGTGGCGCTGGTCCGGTCTGGGGTGTACGGTGATGCCGTCAGCTCCCGCCTCTATGCACATGCGCGCGTGCAGTGGAACATCCGGGTTGGTGGTGTCCCGGGAATTGCGTATCAGGGCGATTTTGTTGAGGTTGACGCTCAGCGCAATCATTACAGTCCTTTGCGAACGATTTCTTTAATGATAATGGGCTCTACCGGCACGTCGCTGAAGCGTCCAGACCTGCCGGTGGGGGCAGATGCGATGAAGTCCACGACATCCATGCCCAGGATGACCTCCCCGAACACGGTATAACCCGGGCTCGCGGGAGTCCAGTCAAGGCGCAAGTTGGTGCGCTGGTTAATGAAGAACTGCGCGGTGGCTGAATCGGGGTCATTGGTGCGCGCCATCGCTACCGTGCCGCGTGTATTGTGCAGCCGGTTCTTCGATTCATTGACCACCGGATCGCCGTGTTCTTTTTCCGTCATGTCCGGCTGCAAGCCACCGCCCTGGATCATGAAATTGGGAATCACCCGGTGAAATATCGTCCCGCTATAAAACCCGCTGTCGACATAAGTCAGGAAGTTTTCCACCGTCAATGGTGCCTTGTCGCGAAACAGGCGCACGGTGATGTCACCGTCGCTCGTTTTAATCACGACCTGCGGATTGGGTGCGGTATTTTCCGCTGCACTGGAAAGTGGCGGCAGCAGTAGCGCCAGGCTCAGAAAAAGGGTTTTTAGCATGTCGGCAATACTCTCCAGGTAATAATAGATTGGTTGAATTACAGGCCGGGCGCTCAGGCCCAGCTGGAACTTCGGCGGCGCTTGGGCCACAGTCTCGGGACTACCAGCGTGATGATAACGCCGAGCAGTACTGCCAGCGCTCCATTGAGGAAATCCTCACTCTCCAGTTTGTCCATCAAGCGCTGGTTTTCCGACTCCAGGGTCTCCACCTGGGAACGCAAGCCCTCGGCCTCTTGCAGCAAACGGCGGTTGTCGACATCCAGTTGCACGGCGTTACCGGAAATAGTCCTCAACTGGGTGAGCTCCTCTGACAGCCCCCCCAGCTCCGAACCGGTGCTGGTGATCTGGTTGAGCAATTCGACGCGCTCGAGTTTCAGCGCTTCCACTTCCTGCGCCAGCTTCGCCTGCTGCTCAGTCGCCTGTTCCGCCCGGCGAATGGCGCCTTCCAGCTTGTTCTGTGCCGGCTGTTCCTTCATCAGGTACTGGGCGCGAACCCAGCCCTTGGTGCCGCGGTCCGTGGCGATCTGAGCCCACAGGCCATCCCGGGACCTGCTCTTCACCGTTAGCCTGGTCCCTGAGGGAAGACCGGCGTTGACGATGCGGTAGTCGTTACCGGCACCACTGCGCACGGGGATGAGCTGTTTGTCGCTGATGTAGCGGATTTCCTGTGCTCGCGTGACTGTGCTGAATAACAATGAAATCAGCAGTAGGGGCAAGATGAATCGCAAAATGGTGTCCTTCGCAATGGCTGGCAAAAAGGGGTGTAGTGTAGCGCTGATAGCCGCTAAGTTTAAGTTCAGGGCAGCACGATCTTGTAAGGCTTGACGGTGACTTTGCTGAATACGCCCGCCGTGACATAGGGGTCAGTGTCTGCCCATTGGGTAGCCGCGTCCAGGCTGTCGAACTCGGCGATGATCAGGCTGCCGGTAAAGCCGGCGTCGCCCGGTTCCGGCGTGTCCAGTGCCGGGTGCGGGCCCGCGACCAGCAGGCGGCCAGCCTCGACCAGCTGCTGTATGCGCTCCAGGTGCGCAGGTCTGGCGCCTTGTCGCAGGGGCAGGCTGTTTTCCACATCTTCACAAAGGATGGCGTAGTACATGGGCGTCCTGTTTTACTTGTCTGTTAACTGTTCGTCTTTGAGATGGGGGCTGATGAGCAGGGCCGTCAGTATAGTCAGCAGCAGTGTAAAGCCTATCGCGGAGTAAAGTTTGTAGCTGACCCAGATCTCCTCGCTGTAGGCATAGGCAACGACCAGGTTGAGCGCGCCCACGATGACGAAATTGCCCACCCACAGCAGGTTGAGCCGGGTCCACACGGGTTTGGGCAGGTGAATCTGGCTGCCCAGTGTGCGCTCCATCAGGTTTTTATCGCCGATAAACTGGGACGCGCCGAAGGCCGCTGCCAGTACCCAGTTAAAAATAGTGGGCTTCCATTGGATAAACATCTGGTTGCGAAAAACCAGTGTCGCACCACCAAATACCATAACCGCCAGTAGTAGCCAGACCAGGCGCTTCTCGAACTCCCGAGTCAACGCATAGGTGACCAGCACCTGCAGGACGGTCGCAACCATCAACACTGCCGTGGCCGTGAAGATGCCGTCAAACGTATATTCCCAACTGCCCAGGGAAATACTTTCGCCCTTCAGCTGGTACACGATGAAGAACAGGGCAATAGGGACAAATTCTGCTAATTGCTTCATGGATTGTATTGTACTCCCACTGATACCATGCGTAATAGCGCCTGAGTCCGTCACCGAACTGACCCGGGTTTCACCCGCTTTGAGCGGCCAACTCTGTAAGGCCGCCTCCACGAGATCAAGTAATAGAACTGTGCTGATTGACTTCCATACTCACACCACCGCCTCGGATGGTGCCCTCGCTCCCCGCGAGCTTGTCGATCGCGCCCTGGCCGGCGATGTCGACCTGTTGGCGATCACCGATCACGACACCGTGGCGGGCTACCAGTCCGCGGCGGCGTATTATACTCAGTCTCGGGGGAAAATGCGGCTGATTTCGGGTATCGAGTTTTCCTGTTGCTGGTCTAACACCACGGTGCATATTTTAGGCCTGGGAATGGATTGCGATCACGCCGCCATGCGCCAGGGACTGGCGGTGCTGGAGCGCGCCCGTGCCGAGCGGGGTGGGCGTATCGCCCGTCGCCTCGGCGCGTGCGGCTTTCACGGCGCGCTTACGGGCGCGCAGGCCAGGGCGGGAGCAAGCCAACTGGGGCGGCCACACTTCGCGGCGTGGATGGTGGACGAAGGGCATGTTGCAGACCACGCAGAGGCGTTTGACAAATACCTGGGCCAGGGCAAGACGGGAGATGTCAAGGCCTTCTGGCCAGAGCTGGCGCAGGTCGTGGACTGGATAGTGGCGGCGGGTGGCGTGGCGGTGATCGCCCATCCGCTCTCATACCGATTCACGCGGATGAAATTGCGGCGCCTGGTGGTGGATTTTATCGCTGCCGGCGGCCAGGCTATCGAAATTCTCAGTGGCCGCCAGAGTCCGGACCAGTTGTCGCAGCTCAGGCGCCTGGCGATTGAATTCGATCTCGAAGTGTCGCTGGGCAGTGATTTTCATCGGGATGGCCCCTACAGTGCGCCCCTGGGTGTAGAATTGCCACACCTGGAGGGGTTGCCAGGGGTGTGGAAGCGCTGGCAACCCCCGTCTTCGCCAACAAAGAGAAATCCTGCGTGAGCCAGTTTTACCAGATTCATCCGGAAAACCCCCAGTCCCGCCTGATTCGCAGCGCTGCGGATATTATTCGCGAGGGCGGCGTAGTGGTATATCCCACGGACTCCGCTTATGCGCTGGGCTGCCATATCGGCGACAAGAATGCGCTGGATCGGATTCGCCGTATCCGGCGCCTCGATGCTCGCCACAATTTTACCCTGGTGTGTAGCGATCTTTCGGAGATCGCCACCTACGCCAAAGTGGACAATAGCGCTTACCGTCTGCTGCGTCACTGTACTCCCGGTCCGTACACCTTCATTTTGCGCGCCACCTCGGAGGTGCCGCGCCGCTTGATGCACCCCAAGCGCAAGACGGTGGGACTGCGCGTACCTGAAAATCGCATCGCCGCGGCATTGCTGGCCGATCTGGGAGAGCCACTGATGAGTGTTACCCTGATCATGCCTGACGACGATCTGCCGCTGATCGATCCCTATGACATCCGCCAGAGCCTGGAGCACGAGGTCGACCTGGTGATAGATGGCGGCTACTGTGGAATGGAGGCTACTACAGTGGTGGATCTGGCCGACGACCTGCCGATCGTTTTGCGGGCTGGCAAGGGAGATTTAGCGCCATTCGAGGATTAGTGAGGTATACTGGAGCCGATCGCAGGCAGAGGCGGAATACACCAGTCTCTTAGAATAACAGGTAGGTACGTGTCAGCTAACGAATCCAAGCCCGAAGCGCCACCCACGGCATCGGCATTACAGGGGGATGCATCTGGTAAGGCCGGCCCGGCAGAGCAAGGTGGCGACCCAGCCCCCACCCAGCCCCCATTACCGCCACAGCAGGGCGAAATGCCTTTCGCCGTGGTGATGGGCCAGGCGGTGACGGAATTACCCAAAGACCTATATATCCCCCCGCAAGCGCTGGAAGTGTTCCTGGAGGCCTTCGAGGGTCCGCTGGACCTTTTGCTCTATCTGATCAAGCGGCAGAATCTCGATATACTGGAGATCGACGTTTCGCAGATCACCGAGCAGTACATGCGCTATGTCGACCTCATGGACGCCATGCAGTTTGAGCTCGCCGCGGAGTACCTGCTCATGGCGGCCATGCTGGCCGAAATCAAGTCGCGCATGCTGTTGCCCCGCTCGACCTCAGTGGACGAGGATGAGGAGGATCCCCGGGCCCAGTTAATCAGGCGCCTGCAGGAATACGAGCGTTTCAAGAAAGCGGCGGAGGACATCGAGGAGATGCCTCGACTGGAGCGCGACACCTGGGTGGGCAGCGCTAATCCGCCCGACCTGAATCGCGCTCGCCCAGATCCCGATGTCGATATGCGAGAACTGTTGGTGGCGCTGGGCGAGGTGTTGCGCCGGGCGGACATGTTCGAGAGTCACCATGTGCAGCGCGAAGCGCTGTCGACCCGCGAGCGGATGTCCGAGGTACTG
>Ga0316189_10004191_pt1 | contig 13910 bp, 10 predicted proteins | sample LowCovwburrow_MG_FD_204930 | JGI IMG/M metagenome (GOLD analysis project Ga0316189, IMG submission 204930) | Coastal sediment microbial communities from Maine, United States - Lowes Cove worm burrow | ecosystem: Environmental > Aquatic > Marine > Coastal > Sediment | place: USA: Maine...
TGCTAACAAGCAGGTACTCAAAATCTCTTTACCTGCTCAAAGAAGACCTTGGATGGAGGGAATTTTCAACCAAATCAAAAATCTAAGCCCCCCTTTTGATTATTCTAATGCATAATCCGGGTTTAACCATTTCCACCATTTAGTCATTCCCACTATTTACCCATTTCCCACCACTTAACTACTCCACCATTTAACTACTCCACCATCACGCACTTCCACTCACGTAAAGTCCTTTCAATCTATGTTCAAGAATACCTATCTTATTCTTCCATTTTATCGAAAACAACCTAAAAAGATATGAAGAAGAGAACACTCATCTTGGGATTGAGCTTGCTGATGATATTTCAGCTTGGCTTTTCCCAGCAATCAGCAATGAATGAAAAGACCTTCAAGGGTCTGAAACTACGTAACGTAGGTCCGGCTTTTACCTCAGGCAGAATAAGTGATATTGCCATTCATCCGGAGGACGAAAGCATTTGGTATGTAGCCGCTGGCTCAGGTGGCGTTTGGAAAACAGTAAACTCTGGAGTAACATGGAAACCACTTTTCGACGAGGAGACATCGTACAGCATTGGATGCGTTACGGTTGATCCGACAAACCCTCATACAATCTGGGTTGGAACAGGAGAGAATGTAGGCGGACGACATGTTGGCTGGGGAGATGGGGTTTACAAGAGTGAAGACGATGGAAAGACTTGGAAAAACATGGGTCTGAAAGAGTCTCAGCATATTTCTAAGATCATTGTTCATCCTAACAATGCAGATGTAGTGTGGGTCGCAGTACAAGGTCCGCTATGGACAAGCGGAGGGGAGCGTGGCCTTTACAAGACAACAGATGGGGGCGAGAATTGGAAGAAAGTCCTCGGTGGTAATGAGTGGACAGGAGTAACAGATCTAATTATTGATCCGAGAGATCCAGATTGGATGTATGCTGCCACCTGGCAGAGACATCGGACAGTGGCGGCTTACATGGGTGGCGGTCCAGGTTCTGGGTTGCATCGTAGCACAGATGGTGGTGAGACTTGGGAGAAATTATCTTCAGGGATTCCAAAATCAAATCTTGGGAAGATAGGTATCACGTTGTCTCCACAAAATCCTGATAATATCTATGCAGCGATTGAGCTGGATCTTACAAAAGGGGGAGTCTTTATGTCAACCAATAGAGGAAAAACGTGGAACAAAATGTCTGACGCTGTCGCTGGCGGAACCGGCCCGCATTACTATCAGGAGCTCTATGCATCACCGCATGCAGAAGGCAGACTGTACATGGTAAATAACAGTATGCTGACTTCAGACGATCATGGAAAAACATTCAGAGTACTGAAAAGGGAAGGTGTTCACTCTGACACACATGCGATCAGCTTCAAGCCAAGCGATCCTGACTATATTTTGCTGGGAACAGATGGAGGTTTGTATGAGAGTTTTGATTTAGCACAGAACTGGAGATTTATTGATAACATGCCAATCACTCAGTATTTCAAACTGGCCGTCGATGACTCAAAGCCATTTTACAATATCTATGGAGGTACGCAAGATAACGGTTCACATGGAGGTCCATCTCGGACGAACAATGAGCACGGAATCAGAAATGCGGATTGGTGGAAAACGCTTGGAGCTGATGGTCATCAGTCAGCAATCGAGCCAGGCAACCCAAACATTAGCTATGCAGAGTCGCAAAAAGGAGGGTTGCATCGGATTGATCAGATCACTGGAGAAACGGTCTTTATTCAGCCGCAACCTCGCGAAGGCGAAGATTTCGAGCGATACAATTGGGATGCTCCGATCGTGGTAAGTTCCCATAACCCTGCGACTTTATATTTCGCATCCCATAGGGTATGGAAGTCAGATAATAGAGGGGATAGCTGGACACCTATTTCTGGTGATCTAACCAGAAATCAAGAAAGAATCAAGCTTCCTATCATGGGCAAATTACAGAGCTGGGATAACCCATGGGATCTGAAAGCAATGTCCAGTTACAGCACCATTACATCCATTTCAGAGTCTCCTGTGCAAGAAGGACTCGTTTATGCAGGTACCGATGATGGAATCATCCAAGTGAGTGAAGATGGTCAAAACTGGAGTAAAACGGAGCTTGGAAATATCAAGGGAATTCCGAGTACTGCTTTTGTAAATGATGTGAGAGCGGATATGTTTGATGCGGGTACCGTCTATGCCGCACTTGACAATCATAAGTACGGAGATTTCAAACCTTACTTGATTAAGAGTATTGACAAAGGAAAGACCTGGACGATTATCAGTGGAAATTTGCCAGCTAAACATCTTACCTGGCGATTAGTTCAGGATCACGTGGACAAGAATTTGATTTTTGTCGCAACCGAATTTGGAATCTTCTTCACAAAAGATGGAGGGTCTAAATGGATCAAGCTGACTGGCGGGGTGCCTACCATTTCCTTCCGCGATATCACAATTCAGCGCAGGGAAAATGATTTGGTAGCAGCTTCATTTGGTAGAAGCTTTTTCATTCTGGATGACATTTCGCCACTACGATCTGTGTCTAGTCAAATGCTTGCTCAGGAAGCCGCACTCTTTCCCATAAAAGATGCCTACTGGTACACACAACGCTCGCTAGTTGGCTCTCAAGGCACAGCGAAGTACGCAGCAGATAATCCTCCATTTGGAGCCACTTTCACGTATTACCTGAAGGACGGATTGTCAACCTTGAAAGAAGATCGAACCAAAAGGGAAAAGGAGTTGACCAAACAAAAAAAGAACATTCCATTCCCAGGTTGGGAAGCGTTGGAAAAAGAGAAGAGACAGGAGAAACCTCAGATCTTGTTTACAATCAAAGATTCAAAGGGAGATTTGGTGAATACTGTTCAAGGGAAAACCAAAGCTGGAATGAATCGAGTAAGCTGGAATTTGAGTCTAGCTTCCAAGAATGGAATCCGTGTCCAAGAACAACGTGGAGGAAGAGGCTTCTTCGGGCGAGGTGGATTTATGGCCACTCCAGGAAAATATACGGTCACCATGTCGAAGGTGGTCGATGGCGTGGTGACTGATTTAACTGAACCTCAGGAGTTCAATGTGGTTCCATTACAAAAAGGGGCACTCGAAGGATCTTCCTATGATGAAATCAGTGCAGCGATCGCTGATGTCCAACAACTGCAGCAGGATATCACCGCCACTTCCACTGTGCTTGGCAACAGTTTGAAAAAAGTCAAAGCGATGCAAACAGCTATGTCCAGAGTGAATAAGCAGTCTCCTGAATTGGTCACACGTATTTATGAGGCGAAACAGCGACTGCTGGCACTTTCTGCACAAATGAATGGGAGCGAGGCAAAGAGTGAAGTTGGGGCTGTACGAAATCCAACACCAAGTGCACGGATGTTTGTTGGGTTGAGAGGGCTGCGAACTACGTACGGGCCAACCGAAATGCACAAGGAAAATATTGCCCTGGGCAAAAAGCAGTTGGTAGGCATCAAGACCGAACTCATGAATATTACCGATTCGGTGTTGCCTGGAATAGAGAAGTCGTTGAAAGAGGCAGGTGCACCATGGATAGAGGGACAAGCTATTTCAGAGAATTAGATCTCAGTATTTGAAAATTGATAAAACCGATTGACCGTTTAGGTCAATCGGTTTTTTACTTTACATATTCCCCTCCTTGGAGGGGTTAGGCCTTGCTTCGCCGTAGCTATGCAAAGGCGAGGGTGGGCTGAATTGTATCACAACCAGACGTAACAATTGAGCATAAAACAACCACATGAAAGACATACAAACCATTCCGTTCGCTAACCTATTGCTTGCCTTCATTCCCGTACTGGTTGTTATTATCATCGTGTGGAAGTGGAAGATTGGATACAAGAATTCGGTCTTAGCAGTTTTCAGGATGCTGCTGCAGCTCTTGCTGGTAGGATACATCTTAACATTTATTTTCAATGCCGACCAAAGTTGGATCGTACTTGCAGTGTTGACTGTGATGCTTTTAGCTGCCAGTTGGATCGCTTTACGAACCATCAAGATCCCAAGAAAGGAATTGTATTTGAAATGCCTTGGCGCCATTGTTATTGGTGGAGGTTTAATACTTATACTCATTACGCAGGGAGTTTTAAATCTGCAGCCATGGTATATGCCAAGCTATGCGATTCCGCTCGCAGGAATGATTTTCGCGAATGCGATGAACAGTATCAGTCTAGCTGGAGAGCGCTTGCAGGCTGAACTGGATAGGGATCTTTCGTATGACAAAGCCAGAGTCATTGCACTACAGGCCGCACTGATTCCAATTACAAACTCTCTCTTTGCTGTGGGTTTGGTTTCGCTGCCTGGCATGATGACAGGTCAAATTCTTTCAGGAGTTTCTCCGTTCATTGCAGCGAGATATCAAATAATGGTGATGTGCATGATGTTTGGCTCCGCAGGAATATCATCTGCTCTGTTTCTGGTATTGACCAAGAATGATTTTGTGAAAAGATTCCAGAAATCAGCAGAGATGCCGCATAGTTAGTGACAAGTTCCTAGTTGCAAGTTATCAGTGAAAACCAGTCTTACTATGGATTACTAAAACTAATAACTAGGTCACTGTCAACTAATTACTGGGCAACTAATAATTGCTTCTTCTCCAAATACTCATCGTACGTACTCAACGTATCCATAAATCCATCAGGGCGTAGTTCCAACACTCTGTTTGCAATCGTCTGAGTGAACGTGTGGTCATGGGAAGTAAACAAGACAGTGCCTGGAAAATCACTCAATGAGTTGTTAAATGCAGTGATCGACTCCAGATCCAGATGATTTGTTGGCTCGTCCAGAATCAAGAGGTTAGCTCCTTGAAGCATCATCCTTGATACCATGCATCGCACCTTTTCTCCTCCAGAAAGCACCTTGCATTTCTTTAAGGTTTCCTGGCCCGAGAATAGCATTTTCCCGAGGAATCCACGGATATACACTTCGTCCATTTCTCCTGTTGAATATTGTCTGAGCCAGTCAATTAAATTATCATCGGATTCAAAATACTTCGAATTTTCGTTTGGTAAATAAGCAGGAGTGATGGTTTGTCCAAATTTGAAAGAACCACTAGTGGGAGACTGTTCTCCCATCAACACCTGAAAGAAAGTGGTTACCGCAAGGCTATCATTGCTTACTACCGCCACTTTATCCCCACGATTTACAAACAGGTCAACGTCTTTGAAAAGAACCTCGCCATTTAGCTCTTTGCTCAGTTTTTCAGTTTCTAGTATCTGATCACCTGCAGTTCTGTTTTGCGTAAAAATGATGGCAGGATACTTCCTGTTCGATGGCTGGATGTCATCGACGTTGATCTTTTCTAGTAATTTCTTTCGACTGGTCGCTTGCTTGGATTTTGAAGCATTGGCACTAAAGCGGGCGATGAAATCCTGAAGTTCTTTCTTTTTGTCCTCAGCTTTTTTGTTGGCGGAAGATCGCTGAATTAGCGCCAGTTGACTGGACTCGTACCAGAAGGTGTAGTTACCCGTGAACATTTTGATTTGGCCAAAATCAATATCTGCGACATGCGTACAGACGGTGTCCAAAAAGTGTCTATCGTGAGAGACAACAATCAAGGTGTTCTTGAAATCGAGGAGGTAATCTTCCAGCCACGAAATGGTTTGAATGTCAAGGTCGTTCGTTGGCTCATCGAGAATCAGGATATCAGGATTACCGAATAAAGTTTGCGCAAGTAGTACACGTACTTTCTCATTTCCGTTTAGCTCTTTTACCAGCTTGTAGTGATCATCCTCTTTTATACCCAACCCACTTAGCAGTGCTGCTGCATCTGATTCCGCGTTCCAACCATCCATATCGGCGAACTTTGCTTCAAGATCAGATGCACGATTTCCGTCTTCTTCAGAAAAGTCAGGCTTGGCGTAGATAGCATCTTTCTCCAGTTTCAAGTCCCAAAGCTCTTTATGCCCCATCACAACCGTGTCTAAGACGGGTACCTCGTCGAACTCAAAGTGATTTTGCCTTAGCACAGCCATTCGTTTGCCTGGCTCTATTTTGACATGTCCGGAATTTGCTGGGATTTCACCCGAAAGGATTTTTAGAAAAGTCGATTTTCCAGCCCCGTTTGCGCCAATAACACCGTAGCAATTGCCAGGAGTGAAGTTGATACTCACTTCATCAAAAAGCACACGTTTGCCGTATTGAAGTGAGATGTTTTGAGTTGAAATCATAATGCTGAATTTGGAAGCGCGAAGTTACGTTAGCAATCCATAATTAGCAATGGTGAGTCGGGATTAGTGATTAGCCCTACTCATGCGGTTCCTGCATTTTTGGGGCCATTCACTGCAAGCAAGAAGGAATTGTTCCAAAGTTCTCATTACTTGTGAGTAGTTAAAATCTGCCCAATGAAACACTGCATCGCATTACTCATCATTTACTTTTTTATGCAAGAGTTGTCCGCCCAGTCAAACCCACTAATGGAAGGGGTAACCGATCACTTCGCCAGCAACGAGGGAGTCAAGATCCACTATGTGACCAAGGGGAAAGGGCCCACAATACTCTTCGTACATGGATTCCCTGATTTTTGGTATTCATGGCGTGAACAGATGGAGGCTTTGGCTAATGAATATCGAGTAGCCGCGGTTGATCTCCGAGGCTACAATCGAAGCGACAGCCCAGAAGGGGTGGAGAACTATCGAATGCCATTGCTGGTTTCTGACTTAGCCTCCGTGATAAATGATTTAGGGGAGGAGCCAGTCAATCTGGTGGCTCATGATTGGGGTGCAGCCGTTTCATGGCTCCTGGCGATCAACCGCTCGGAGTTGGTCGAGAAGCTTGTCATTCTTAGTGTAGGACACCCTGGCGCTGGTAAAAAGGCACCAATTGATACCACCAAGACTACGTATGCTGATTATTTTGTGTCAGATCCGTTTAAGCAACAACTAACAGCATCCTGGTTTTCAGGATGGGTAACGGATCAAGAAGCCAAAGTACACTACCGCAATGCGTTTGAAAGATCTGATAAAGAAGCAATGATCAACTACTACAAAGCAAATTACCCTACCCAGGAAAATTTGAAAAAGGCAAGCTTTAGAAACAGGAACACGAATCTTCCCAACCTGCCTATGCCTGTCCTGGTCATTCATGGAAAGAAAGATCAGTACTTACCTTTAGACGGACATGCGTACACGTGGAATTTTGTTGATAACGAGTTCTCCATGCATGTATTCAATGATGCTGGTCATTTTATTCAACAAGATGAAAGCAAAAAGTTTACAGAATTGATCAGGCAGTTCATCAATAGATAGCGCGGCTGTCTGTGCGCTACTGAGGTACTAATCACATTATTTTCAGAATGAAATGGAGGGGTTGAAGCATGAGATTGAGCAATGCCATACCTTAGGTTAGATAAGAATTATATCAAAAAATAAAAAGATAGAATTGTGATAAATCGTTAATTTGTAAAAAAGACATTGACAATGGATATCCAAGCAGAAAAACTACGACTGATTGAATGGCTGGCAGGATTGAATGATACCAGAACGCTCAATGAGTTCATTACTTTAAAAAAGGCTAGAGAGATTGATTGGTGGGATGAAATTAGTGAAGCAGAACGGTCAGCGATTGATCAAGGCTTAGCTCAATTGGATAGAGGTGAAGGGATACCTCATGAGCAGGTGATGAAAGAGGTTAGAGAGAAGTACAAACTATGAGTAAACCGATCGAATGGTCACCCCGGTTCAAGCAAGACTATATGAATTTACTTGACTACCTGCAAAACAAATGAGGAGATAAGACCATCAGAAAGTTCAATGATCGTTTACAATCGATACTAGATCATATATCCGAAAGATCAGAAATGTATCCATCTTCAAGCAAGATGAAAGAGGTCAGAAGGTGTGTGATCAGCAAGCAAACAAGCCTTTATTATCAGGTAAGGAAAGACAAGATTGAATTAATCACTTTGTTTGACAATCGCCAAGATCCTTCAAAAAGAAAGCTGTGATTCACCGCAAACGTCCTTTCCCCTTCTACTACACGCTAGTAAATCTTGGCTCCACAGGAGAATAGGCGTTTGGTCTAGGTATGTGAGATGTTCTTGGTCTTTACAGTGACGATACATACTTATTGTTGCTATTTTGTATCCATTCTTTAGATGAATATTGCTAGCTTAAGTTCTTCAAGCTGCGGACCTAACCTTCTATGTCTCTAACCGAAATTCAGCTAAATGCACTTGATTCTGGGCAATTCAGCCAGAGTACTATTGAATTCGACTGCGAGTGTGTGGTGGACAGGGAAGATGTGATCACCGATTACAATATATTCTGGATTGAAAACGGAACTGCCTCGATCACGATTGATTTTGTCAATCATGAAGTCAAGCCAAATGGCTTCTTCTTTCTCAATCCTGGACAGATATTCTCTGTTGAATCGGAAAATAAATTGACGGGAATTAGGATTGCTTTTGGTGAAAATTTCTACTGTCCAAAAACCAATGATGGAGAAATTGGATGCAATGGACTACTGTTTAATAACCTATTATCCTCACCAACCCTCGAGATTGCCTCCGATGACATCAAGAAGTTCTCAGATCTAATGTCAAGTATTGCTTCTTCACTGGATAAAAATATTACGGCCAAGCAAGAACTGGTTGAGTCTTACTTGAAAATTCTACTTATCGAGTGCACCGAATACAAGAAGAAAGAAATTGTTCCTGTGAACGCTCTGACCGATGATAGCCATGAGATTATTCGTAGGTTCAATGCCTTGGTGGAAGACCACTATTCTGAATGGCACCAAATTGGGCCCTATGCCGAGCAGTTTGGAATATCATCAACATCTTTTACCAAAAAGTTTTCAAAAGTGGGAGTTTCACCTAGCAAAGTCATCCATGATCGACTGATTATCCAAGCCAAAAGGTTTCTCTATTTTACTGATAAACAAGTAAAGGAGATCGCGTACGATTTGGGGTTTGAAGAGCCCGCCCACTTTTCATCATTCTTCAAGAATAAGACGGATAAATACCCCGCAGACTTCCGAAAAAAGGTCTCGAAATCCAAATAGGTACATATCTATATGTACTGCGAACATATCTTCATTTTTTACAGGAATTAAGTCTCACATCTTTGGCTTGTGATTGATACAAAATCACAATCGACTTAAATGTTAAACTTAAAAAATAATAAAATGAAAAAATTAGTAATTATAGCCGTTTTGGCTGCTGTATCAAACAGTGCTTTTGCACAGCTTCCAGACCCTGGTTTTGTTATCGACGGAACCACCGCAATCGTGATCACAGACCCTCAAAATGATTTTCTAAGTCCCGATGGTGTGACATGGGGAGTGGTTGGTGAAAGTGTGACAAAGAATGGGACTGTTGCCAACATCGAAACATTGTTTAAGCTTGCAAAAGCGAACGGAATTCCAGTATTTATTTCTCCACACTACTATTACAAGCATGATCATAAGTGGCAATTTGAAGGTTCGCTTGAGGTGCTAATGCACAACATCAACATGTTTGAAAGAGGAGATCAGTTAAATAAGGAAGGATTCGATGGATCAGGTGCTGACTGGTTGGAACAATACAAGCAATACATAGATCAGGATTATGTGACTGTTGTCGGCCCGCATAAAATATTCGGCCCAGAGCAGAATGATTTGAGTTTACAGATGAGAAAGCAGAAGGTAGACAAAGTTATTTTGGCAGGAATGTCAGGTAATCTTTGTGTAGAAGCACACATGAGAGAGCTGATTGAAGACGGGTTTGAAGTCGCTGTAGTAGGTGATGCCACCGCTTCTGCAATACTTCCAGGACTTGACGGAAATCAAGCAGCACAAGCAAACTTTAGATTCATCTCAAGTCATGTGTATACCACCGCTGAGTTGGAAAAAGAGTTTGAGAAATAAAGTTAGGTGCTAGGTACTAGGTAGTTAGTAGGAATCGTACTAGAAGGGTCAAGACGGGTTTGTTACCCGACTTGACCCTTTCCTAATACCTAATACCTAATACCTAATACCTAATACCTAATACCTAATACTTTATACCTAATTCCTTGCAACTTGCAACTTGTCGCTTGCTACTCTGTTACTCGCTTCTCAATCTCTCTGCAGGATTTGCCATCGACCCTTTGACAGCCTGAAAACCGACAGTCAGCAGCGTAAGTAAAATCATCGCAAATGCAACTGGAACAAAGATTTCTGGACCCACATCAATTCGGTAGGCGAAATTGTCAAGCCACATATTTGCCAGCCAGTAGGAGGCAGGAAAGGCAATCGCAATACAGACCAGAACCAACCAAATGTATCGCATCACCAACAATCTGATCAACTTTTTAGTGCCTGCACCCAGAACTTTTCGAATGCTGATCTCTTTGGCTCTGCTAACGATACTATAGCTAACCAAACCAAACAAACCGATCGTTGCGGTAAGAATTGCCAGGATTGTAAAGAGGGTAAACAACTTACTTAGTTTGTTTTCAGATGCATAAAATTCCGCGAACATACTATCTACAAACTGCGGTTCAAATGGACGTGTAGGCTCATATTTTCTATACTGATCTTCAAGAAACTCCAATGTAGCCAATGGGTCCTCTTTTCCAAGTCTAATGATCATATTTTGGAAGTAGGACTCGCCCATGTGCAGCACAACGCTAGAGACTTGATTATGAAGACTTTTGAAATTGAAGTCATTCACTACCCCGATAATTTTCCCTTTTTTAAGTGAATCGGTATTTGCCCAGGTAGCCCAGTGAACTGTTTCACCCAGCGCTTCTTCAGGGCTAGCGAACCCAAAATTCGCTACAGCAGTTTCATTGATAACAAAGGCACTAGTAGGGTCCGTGGCAAACTCATTAGAGAATCCTCGGCCAGCTACGAGATCAATTTTCATAGTTTTTAAATAATCATAATCAACCATAAACATATTGGCCGAAAACTCATTCTCCTGCTTCTGCGGTAGAAAGACCCCATCGCCAGCCACTATGCCGCCCGGTACCCCATAACAGAAGCTCACATCTTGAACTTGACTGTGACCCATGAATGATTCTCGTGTGGTGTTTAGATCATTTTCAAGGGCGGTTGTGAGGGGAAGCCAAATGAGGTTTTCTTTGTTAAAGCCCATGTCCGTGGTCCGAAGAAAACTGTATTGATTTTGCATGATAAGGGATATCGATATCAGGCTGATGGACAAAATATATTGGGCTGCCACCATCAATTGTCTGGGATCCAGGCTCAAATTTCTTGTAGGCACCATCTTGGTGCCCTTGCCACCACGCAACGCATCCAGTGGGTTGAACCGAGTAAGCACAATTGCTGGATACCATCCTGAGAGTACGCCAAGGAAAAGAAGTGAGCCAAAAAACAGGAGGATATTGCTGACACTTAGAAGTTCATTCAGGGTGAAAACCTTACCAGTGAAATTGTTAAATGGAGTAAGCAAAAGGATGAAAAGAATCATACTAACAATGCCAGCCACGAATGTATAGATGGTCGATTCAAACCCATACTGAATCAATAGTTGTCCTCTGTTTGCGCCAATGAACTTCCTAACGCTAACTTCTTTTGCACGCTTCATCGCCTGCGCTGTAGATAGGTTGATAAAGTTTAGACAGGCGATAAGTAGAATTATTCCTGCTGCGATGAATAAGAATAAAATGGATTGGAAACTTCCCGTTTTGGCGATGTCCCATTGAAAATTGGAAGAGTGCAGATGTATGTCCTTGATCGGTTGAAGATAGGGTGTGTACCAGAACCCGTAAGGCTTAATCTGAGCTTCTGATTTGTCCTTTACATAAGTTCGGAATTGGGCGAGAAAATCTTGTTGGTCCACCTCTGGTCGTAGTTCTACGTACGTATAAAATTGCTGCCAGACCCAGCTTTGCATTCTTTCTGGAGGTGTGCTCTGAACTGCCCACTGAAAAGGGAGAATATACTCTAGGTTTAGATGGGATTGGACTGGGATGTCTTCAAAAACCCCCACTACTTTCAACGTAGATCGCGTCAATTTCACAGTCTGTTCAGCATAGGGTGCATCCTCGAAAAATTTCCTAAACAGAGATCTAGAGAGCAGGACCGATTTTGGCTCAGTATCTTCAGAGAAACTTCCCTCTACAACCTCTATATCTAAGATGTCAAGAGCATCTGGTTCAGCATATACTCCGTTTTTCTCAGAAAAAACCTGTTCACCAACATTGAATACAGTGCCACCATAGTCAAAAAACAATCTGCCCGACTTTGACACTTGAGGGAAATCATCCCTCAGCGAGGGAGAAAATGTGGGCGGAACAATTGGTAGATACTGAACTTCTCTGTCGTCGCCTTCGACCATGTTATAGATTCTAAACTTCTGTTTAGCATCGGTCACATGATTGTCAAAGCTTAGTTCGTCCTGCACAAATAGTGTGATGAATAGTACGCTCGTAAGTCCAATGGTCAATCCAAACAGATTGATGAAGGAAAAGCCTTTTCGTTTCCAACCCATGCGAAGGGTTGTCTTGAAGTAGTTTTTAAACATTCCTAGATTATTAGTCATTCTATTTCTTTTAATGGGTTTCGCTACACTTGACCTCATCAGTGTGGTCATATCGAGCAAGTAGAAGAATTTGGCACGCCAGACTCCTTTGTTTTGAACACGTCGTTCGAACAACTCGTATAAATCACCTTCCAATCCTTCCAGGTGTCTTGCATGGCAAAACGAAGTGAAGAAGCGCTCAGCGAACGATGGGGGAGATGGTTGCTTCACTGGATTGCTATGTTTGGAATCAGCTTGATCATCTCCGTTCGCTGATTGTAAATTTCCTTGATGCTACTAGTGCCGCTTGCCGTCAATTGGTAGAATCGTTTTCTTCTACCTCTACGATCTTGTGTCGCTCCCTCCATTTCAGAGGTAATAAAGCCCTTGTTTTCCAGCCTGGTTAAAGCACTGTGCAATGCCCCAATACTTGGTTTCCTTCCCGTTCGTTGTTGTAGGTCATCTTTGAGTGCAATGCCGTATGCTTCTGTGCCAAGGATGCCAACGGTGAGCAAAACCAGCTCTTCAAATTCGCCTAGATGTGTTCCTTTCATAGTCATTGATCAATTAATAATTCCTAAACGTAGAACTTCTAATTAATGTTTCCTGTTTGTAGGAGAATTTATTGGCTTTTAGCTATAGGCGGTTAGCTTTTAGCTCTTAACTGTTAGCTTTTGGCCCTTAACTGTTGGCCGTTAGCCGCTAGCTCTCCATTATTCTTTCGATACCCAATTCTTCATTCTTCATTCTCAATTTTAAATTCTCAGCTACCCACTTTAGGGTATTTTTCACAGAAAAATGGTGTAGCGTTTGGAAATTAATCTTCGTTTGAACTAATCTTGGCCTCCGCTAAGAAATCTACTACTCTCGGTTCACCACCGCTCGTTGCCACACTCTTTGGGTTTAATAAATTTTTAACAAAACAAAATGTTATGATTAAATTCAAAAGCGTTGAAAAAGGCCAGCCGGGCGTACCGGGTGGCGGAGACACAAAATTCTATGCCTCCATTGTTCGAAATGAGAAAGTAGATCTACGAACACTTGTTGAAGAGATCGCTCAATCCAACACATTGAATACTGCAGATGTATTTGCGGTATTGGAATCGTTCCTGCAAATGTGTACGCGCTATCTTTCAAAAGGGAGTCCCATAGATATGGGGCAATTAGGGACGTTTTCTCCTTCAATACACAGCCTGGCGGAGGACGTAGCAAATGATGTTGACCAGAACTCAATTAAGAGATTCAAAGTCAACTTTCGTCCTAGCAGTTTACTTCAGGAGCGACTTGGAATGGTCAAGTTCAAGAAAGTAAGTGGTGACATTGTTGAGGTAGAAGTAGAAAGCTAATTTCAATATACTGACATCCGACTAAAGATGAGATAGCCAAAAAAGGGTTGTTTTTGTTCAAATTAAGGAGATTTTCCCATGTTCTCAAAACCACCCCCCGTCGAAGAGTTGAACAAATTGAGTTGTACTATTCT
>Ga0316189_10004192_pt1 | contig 13910 bp, 15 predicted proteins | sample LowCovwburrow_MG_FD_204930 | JGI IMG/M metagenome (GOLD analysis project Ga0316189, IMG submission 204930) | Coastal sediment microbial communities from Maine, United States - Lowes Cove worm burrow | ecosystem: Environmental > Aquatic > Marine > Coastal > Sediment | place: USA: Maine...
AAGCGGGGGGTTTTATCAAAAAAACGACTATGGCCCTCTTGACAGATACATCGGTTTGAAAAAATTATACAATGATCCCGAGTACGGGACAGCCGCAAAGGAATTTTCTTACGGCCTGAAGATCACTATCATATTGCTTGAGCTGTCCCCTGTAATGGTTATGTTGTTTTTCTCGCCATACAGCTTCTATTCAACAAGAATGAGAGAAAAAATGGAGCGGGACAGAAAACGATCAAAATTTACCGCTCAGGAAGAACTTTTCGATCAGGTGGATCATGCGGAACAAAGAAATATTTTGTTAAAGAAAATGAGGAATATTGAAAAAGAAAATGCAGAGATTGAAATGGATATAGAAATGAACAGAAAAGTTCACAAATATGATCCGAAAAAATGACGAAACATACTTCTCAAGGAGAAGATCTGCCCGTTAAATAGAAAAAGAATCATCAGCTCCGGGAAATACCCTGAGCTTGAGCACAGACCTCCCTCCCGACCTCACAGAACCTCTTTCGAAAAAAAGAAAAACACTGTAAAGTAAACAGAGAAGAATAGAAAAGAACAGAAAGGAAATCAACATCACCAACGATCCCCTAATCCTCCCGGAGCAGAACAGCAATTCTTAACTGCGGCGCCCATTATGTTGAATCTTTTTTCAGCTGAAACAGCTCTGGAAAATAATTTTTCCGAAGAACAGATCCGCACGGTCATCCATGCGCTTCGCAGAGAGGGAAAGGCGCGGGAAATCCTCTATCATACAGAGAATAAGGAATCCTTTCGATACGTCATCACCACGGAGATGACAACTGATACCGGCGAAAAGCTGATTCAGGCAACAACGTCCGTAGAAAAATTCAAGCTTCAGGAAGATGAGTTTCTGGAATTTGTCCGGGACACGCTGGACGGCGACCTTGTTCGGGAGAAGCAATACACCCTGCCCCTCCAGGAAGACCGCGACAATCAGGCCTGCCTGGAGTGCCTCCAGCCCATTGCCATTAAGCACCTCCGCTGCATCAGCAAGATAGAGAAACTCCTCTCCGGCCCGAGGCCCCGAACCGTTGTCAAAGAAAGCGGCAGCCGCACAACCCTTCTCCTCTTTGCTCTTCTCGTCGCCCTGATCGGCGGCAGCCTTTACGGCCTCCTCCCTTTCTTTGCCGATAAGCAATCTGCCGACCTGACGCTTCTCTTCAACACAGTGAATGTCCAGGTCTGGCTCGGGACAGAAAAATACTCCTCAAAAGGCAACCGAGTTGACCTTGCCCTGCCCCTTGGACGCTACCGTCTGCTGGCGGAAAAGCCGGGATTCAAGCCGGTCCGTCAGGATATCTTTCTCACTGCGGACGAGGAGATAGGCATCCGGCTTGAAGAACTTTATACCCTGGCCATATATGCGGACATGGAGGGAAGCAAAGTCATGCTTGACGGGAATATCGTCGGCACAGCAGGGAGCACCGCCCCGTTGGAGTTTTCTCTCATAAAGGGAGAATATGACCTGACCCTGACTCATCCCGCTGTCTCAACGCCCTTTCAGGAAAAAATTCAGCTGAACGATGATCAGATCATAAGGGCTGAGCTGCCGCACCCGCGACTCATCATCCGCACCAATGTTGACGATGCAATAATTGCTGTCGCGGAAAAGGAGTATCAGGTGAAAGAGAAGGAACTTACATTAAAGCTGCCTGTCGGTAATCACCGGATTATTGCCCGCAAACCCGGCTATACCTCCGTGGAAAAAGAGGTTGTTGTCAAGGATCAGGACCAGACCCTGCCGATCACCCTGGAAATGATTTATTATCAGCTCGCCGTCATTCCCGACGTGGCCGACAGCTCCATCTCGGTGGTTTGTACAAACGGACAGAAATATTTCGGCATTGCTTCGCCGGACAATCCATTCCGGGTCGAGACCTCTGCTCAATCATGCAGGGTCCTTGCGGAGAAGCAGGGCTATCAGCATATCGGCCAGGAGGTGTCCCTGGCAGCGGATCTGGACCTGCCCGTTACCCTGAAGCAGCTTTTTCTGGTCACTGTTTATACAAATATGGACCTCAGCACGATCCTGCTGGACGGCAAGGAGGCGGGAAAGGCCGGAACCAAGACACCTGCTGTTCTCTCCATACCGAGCGGAAACTACACCGTCACTGTCTCCAACCCGCAGGCCGCAGCTCCTGTACAGCAACAACTTCGAATTAAAAAGGATCAGCGTCTGAACATCGACCTGCCGCTTCCGCAATTGACCGTCAAAGTCAACGTGAAAGGAGCAACACTCCTGATCGACCAGAAAGAATACCGGGTCTCCGAAAAGCGGCTCACCCTTGGGCTGCCGCTGGGCAGCCATCATATTACCGCGCAAAAAAAAGGATATATCACCATCCAGCGAGAGGTGCTTGTCCGGGGCGGGGCCCAGACCTTTATTGAACTGCTGCCGCAGGTCTATCCCCTTTCCATCAGATCAAATATTGACAAGACCGCCATATATGTTAAGTGCAAGGATGGAAAAAAACACTCCGGTACTGCTTCACCGAAAACACCCTTTCACCTTGAGACGATTGCCGGGGCCTGTACAATATCCGCCAGCAGGGAAGGGTATAAGCAATTGACGAAAACCGTCACCCTTCCGGATGAGAAAGACATTTTCGTTGAACTGGTTGCTGAAGAAAAAGAAAAGATTCTGAAGTCGGAAAAAAGAACAGAACAGGTGAAGGGACTTGAAACGGTACCTGAGACGAAAACGGAAGCAATATCCGCTCCGAAACCCGCAGTAACGCCTCCGGTGAAACCGACACCGAAGCCTGCTCCGGAATTAAAACCGGAATCCAGGCCGGAACTGAAGCCGAAGCGGGAACCGAAGCCTGATTTTCTTCCTGTAACTGCTGAGAAAGTTTCTGAAATAAAAGAAAAAATTCTGAGGCCGAAGAAAAAGAAACAACGGGTAAAGGGATTTGAAACAGGACCTCGAACGAAATCTACGCCGAAGCCTGCACCGGCATCTAAACCGAAGCCTAAACCCAAACCGGATCCTGAGCCTAAACCTAAGCCGGACCCGCTGCAAATAAAGGCCGAGAAAAAAGGCTGTCAGAACGAAATCAGCGTCGGGATGCCGGAGTTATGTGATGAATAACCTGCTCCGATTTTATCCGAATCAGGCAGATATAATGCTTTTTAGGAGAAATTTTATGTCGTCCACAGGAAAGACCGCTCTCTTCGCCCTGTTCCTCATTCTCGCTGTCACACTTTCCGCCTGCGCACCGAAAGGGTTCGGAAATAAACATCGCGGCAAAAATGAACCGACAACATTAAAGAAAGGCATTCCGATCCTGGGACACCGTATTCTGCACAGTATACCGAAAAAAAAGGCCCTGGTGCTTCTGGAACCCTTCAAAGAAGGCACCCTGTACGACGAGATCCTGGCCAGTGTAGAAATCGAAAGACTGCTCCTGGAACTCGGCAGCAGAAAAAAATATGCCGGAATTCGCTTGATAAGCACTGCTGACGCCTCTGACGGAGAGTTGGAAAAGGCGGATTACGTTCTGAAAGGTGTTATCAGCTACTCCCCCCTTCCGGAACAACCGGCCCAAAAATATTACCGCATCCTGGCCTCCCTGGCTGACCGGAAAACAGGGTCATTGATCGTCCGTGAGTCGGTCTGGGTGTACTCTGTTCCTTATGGAAAGCTGGAGCTTCCTGTGATAACAGCAGATCCGACAGCTAAACGTAAGGTTGCCGAAGTAATCAATAAGCAGAAAATCTCTGTGAGAGACATCAAGACCGATGCTCGGATCGCCAAGGCAAAGGCCGCGTATAGAAACAAACAATACCCGGAGGTTCGCCAAATCCTTGAACAGCTCATCATAGCTTCCGGCAGGGGTGCTCTGGATGCCTATCGTATGCTGTATCTGGCCTCTCTGAAAATGAATGATTTTACCGCCGCAGAAACCGCTTTCTTCAACATGATCAAGATCGGCTTTAAGAATACCCATAAAATGCCACTGCTCTTTTTGTTTGGATCAAACAGCATCGAGTTTTCCTCGAACCGCACCCGTGAGTACGACATCTGGATCAGACAATTAATTGCTTATCTGAAAGAGAACGAAAAAAAATGCATGCACATCACCGGCCATACAAGCAGGCAGGGAAAATTTCAATATAATATGGAGCTTTCCAGTGATCGTGCCGCATATATCAAAAACCGGTTGGTCCGGGAATCAGCAACTCCAAAGCTCGGAGAACGAATTACGGTTGAAGGACAAGGAGAAACTGCCACTAAAGACGGCAGTGAACCGGACAGCGACCAAAATATGATCGATCGACGGGTTGAATTCGAGCTGTTTAACTGCTCGCGCTGACATCCTGAGCGAAAAAAAACATGTCCCGAAATTCCGGGCTGAAACTAATATTGAAACAAGGTATAGTGTACAGAATGAAGAGCGGCTGATTCTCCCGCAACGCAGGAGCATTGATCGCGAAACAGCGAGGACGGGCAGCCGGAGCGACGAAAATCATGACAAAAAAAATGAAAAAAAGTGAAGAATGATGCAGGATCCTTTTGATCTCAAAGGTTCATCCTTTACAATTCTCATGCTTTCCCTCCGGGAGAGCAATATAGAGACAATAGCGGCCCGGCTGGCGAAAAAAGTTTATCAGGCGCCTTCATTTTTTCGCAATGCACCGGTTGTTCTTGATTTCGGGCATCTTCCCGATCCTGACCGAATTGATATCGGCAAGCTGTTGGATTTGGTGCGTGAGCGAGAATTTATCCCGGTCGGCATAACCAATTGCACAGAGGACCAGCAGAAGCAGGCCGAAGTAATGAAGCTGGCCGTGCTGACCACGCGCGGAAGCGGAAGATTGCAGGAAGAAAAGGCGGATGAGGAGCAGGTGGAGCAGGAGGAAATACTCCCTGAAGAAAATACTGCTCAGCCGGAACCGGCTGCGCACGCATCCCCTGCCGCCACGGTCATCACCGAGCCCATACGATCCGGTCAACGAATCGTTGTGGAGCAGGGTGATCTCATTGTGCTGACTTCGGTCGGCTCCGGGGCCGAGGTGACGGCAGCCGGAAATATCCACGTCTACGGAGCCCTGCGCGGGCGGGCCTTTGCCGGGAACACTGGCGACACCCGGGCCCGAATTTTTTGTCAGCAGCTGGAAGCGGAACTTGTCGCTGTGGCCGGGGTATATCTGGTCAATGAAAAATTTCCCGACAGTCTGCGTGCTCAACCCGTGCATATCCGGCTTCAGACAGAAAGAATACGTATCACTCCATTATAAAAAATAAAAAATTAAACGCCCGGCTCTTCGGGGCGGGGGGCCACCCCCGAGGCTTTGCAATAAAAAAAGCACATTCAACAATCTACCTGTTATTCAGGAGGACATATAGTTGACTAGAGTAATAGTAGTTACCTCCGGTAAAGGAGGTGTCGGCAAAACAACAACCAGTGCGGCCTTTGCAACCGGCTTGGCATTACAGGGTTATAAGACTGCGGTCATAGACTTTGACGTCGGCTTGCGCAATCTGGATCTGATTATGGGCTGCGAACGCAGGGTTGTCTATGATTTTGTCAATGTGATCAATAAAGAGGCCAGTCTGAATCAGGCCCTCATCCGGGACAAACGCATCGAAAACCTCCACATCCTGCCCGCATCCCAGACCCGGGATAAGGAAGCTCTGACCATGGAAGGCGTCGAAGCCGTCATCAATGAACTGAAGGAGACCTTTGACTACATCGTCTGTGACTCGCCGGCAGGGATTGAGCACGGTGCCTACATGGCCATGTACTTTGCCGACGAGGCGGTCGTGGTCACAAACCCGGAGATTTCCTCTGTACGGGATTCCGACAGAATCCTCGGGCTGCTGGCCAGTAAAACCAAGAGGGTTGTGGAAAACAGAACCCCGGTCAAAGAATATCTGCTCTTGACCAGATATTCTCCGGAACGGGTAAAAAACGGAGAAATGCTCTCTGTGGATGATATTCAGGAAATCCTCTCTATCCCTCTCCTGGGCGTCATACCGGAATCGCAATCAGTTCTCACTGCATCAAATCAGGGCATCCCTGTTATTATTAATAAAAACAGCAGAGCAGGCCTTGCCTACAGCGACTGTATCGGTCGTTTTCTCGGAGAAGAGATTGATCTCCGCTTCATTGATGTCAAGAAGGGCGGCATTTTCGGCAAATTTTTCGGGGGGAGATAAATGGGATTATTTGATTATTTCCATGCGAACCGTAATTCGGCCGATGTGGCCAAGGAGCGGCTGAGTATCCTCATCGCCCGGGATCATTTCCATAGAAATCAACCCTCTTTTTTAGCGGCCTTGCAGAATGAACTTCTTGAAGTTATCAAGAAATACGTTGATATCGATCAGGATGACGTCACGGTCTCTCTGGACAGAGAAGAGGACTGCGAGATCCTGGAACTGAATATCGCGCTGCCGGAAAAGGGGCGCTATAAGGAAGCATAGTTTACCGGTAAATTTTTGTCGGTACACTCATGTAACGTGAGTGTCCTCTCGGGAAAAAAGACATAACATCAATCAGTAAAAAAGGGGAATCATCATGAAAGCAACACAGATTATTACCGTATTTTTGTCACTTTTCCTGCTCTCATCCTGTATGATGGCCAATAAGGGACAAATGGGCGCAGCGAGCGGTGCGGCAGGCGGCGCACTTCTCGGGCAGGCTATCGGAAATAATACCGAATCCACACTGCTCGGCGCAGCTATCGGCGGAATGCTCGGGTATGTCATCGGCAATGAAATGGATAAGTATGACCGACAGATGCTTAATCGTGCCTACGAGTCCACCCCGTCAGGGCAGACCGAAACCTGGGTCAACCCTGATCATGGGAACCAGTATCAGGTCACTCCCCAGCAAGCCTATACAGGACCGAATAATCAGCAATGCCGTAAAGCGGAGATTCTTGCTGTTATCGACGGCAGGACAGAAACCACCTATGCAACAGCCTGTCGCGACATGAATGGTCAGTGGCAACTTCAGTAACAATCTGAGTAATCAGACCTTTTTTGAATCTCACAGTTTTTCGGGGCTGTGAGGTCTTTTCTCATTTACAAAAAAAATATCTTATGCCGGATGCAGTAGGGGTGGAACCTCTATGTTCGCCCTCTTATCATATCGCAGTCCTTCTTGTCGCTCTCTTTCTTGTCTCCTGCGCACCTGTCCGGACAGGAAAGAACAATTCGGCTCGGGTCAAGGGGAAAAACAAAGCGATCAGCACCCGAGCTGTCGGGCATGATCTTGAGGTGTCCCTGCGTGGCGACGCTGCGGAGAGCACCCTTTTTCTGCTTGTGAAAAAAGAAATGGACCGGTATGACCGTGAGCAGGTCAACCACGTTTTTGAACGCGGCTTGTCCGGCCGGACATCATCCTGGACCAATCCGGACAGGGGCAATCGATATCGCATAACCCCGCTGCCGGCTCTTCAGACTATCGGTAACAGTGTGTGCAGAAAGGCGAAAATGGAGGCGATGCTCAACGGCAACGATCAGCTCGAAACAATCAGCACCAAAGCATGCCGCGCCAATAACGGCCGATGGCGGATCAGTGAGGAAAAATAGAATGCATTCCGGCACATTTTCAGTCAGTACCAAGGCGCATATGCAATTTGCGGATATCACCCCGCAGGCCCTGCAGGCGGTGACCGAATCGGCAGTTGCCGACGGTATCCTCTACCTGTTTAATCCCCATACCACAGCCGGGCTGACCATCAACGAAGGCTGCGACCCCGATGTGCAGCACGACCTGCTGGGAATATTCCGAACAATAATTCCCAGCTCCTACCCGTATCGTCATGCCGAGGGCAATTCACCTTCCCATATGATGGCGACCTTGACCGGCAGTTCCCTCACCGTGATTATTGCCGACGGTAAACTCCAGTTAGGTACGTGGCAGCGCATTTTTTTCTGTGAATACGACGGCCCCAGAAGCCGTAAGGTAAATTGGAAGGTAATAGCCGGATGACAAAAAAAGAAAAAATACCCTTTGAGCAGATCTGTTTCGGCCTTGACCGAAAACTGGACGAGCAATCGCTTGCTCTTTTTCTCCGTTTGTTCAGCAAGGATGAACTGCTGGACGCCTTGCTTCCTCGCTTGGAGGAAGATGAAATTACGGATCTGGTCCAAAAAATAACCGAGCTGCTCCATAAGCATTTGGCAGAAAAAGAATACCATGAACTTTTTCTCGGGGATGAAGATCATTCGCATTGATATCTTGACAAAAATGGACAGGAAGGACAAAATAGCATTTTGTGGAGATATTTCGTAACCTCCCTCGACTTTTCATCGTATGAACAGTCCCGCCTCCAGGCGAAGGCGCCGGCATATTGAAAGGAAATTACAGGAAACGCCGCTGTCAGCGGGATATTGAACCCGGAAATTTTGCAAAAAAGGATAGTCCATGAAAAATAATATGTTAGTGAAACCGCTCATTCAATCGATGCTCATACTCGCGCTGCCCAGCCTGCTGCTTTACCTGATCGCCGGCAGCCCTGAAGCAACGATATGGAGTTCATTAGGAATGATCGTTATGGGGGGGCTCCGAACGATACAATGGATTATCGCCATGACTCTGGCTCTCCTTGTCTGCCTGGCCTTTCTCTTTGCTGTCTTTTTCGGAGCAGTGGCCCTGTTCGACCGGGAAGTCTCCGCCAGGATGTACGGTAATTTCAAATATTCCTGCTCAGCCGGTTACTCCCGTTCATAGGGAGATATAGGGGGATACTGAACTCCACGCAGGCATTCATGAAAAAACAGAGAAAAAAGCAGAGGAATTGACAGAGCTGCTCCGTAAGCACTCGCTGGAAACCGGAGAGTTCTTCACAGCATGAACACCCCGCCCCAAGGCGGCAGTATATCGAGATTTAAATAAATTACAGGGTACGCCGCAAGCTGCGGGGTATCGAAGCCGGAAGTTCCGCAAAAAAAGGAAGGGCCTATGAAAAACAATATGTTACAAAAACCACTCATTCTTTCTGTGCTCATACTCACACTGCTCAGTACGTTGATTTATCTGATCGCCGGCAATCCTGAAGCAACGGTATGGAGTTCCTTCGGGCTGATCATTATGGGGATATTCCGAACGATACAATGGATTATCGCCATGACCCTGGCCCTCCTTGTCTGCCTGGCCTTTCTCTTTGCTGTTTTTTTCGGAGCAGTGGCCCTGTTTGACCGGAATACTTCCGCCAAGATGTTTCATAACCTCAAAGCATTCCTGCTCAGCGGGCTGCTCCCGTTCACAGGGCAATGCTGCAGCAATATTTCTTCCGTACAGTCGTCCTGTGAAGAGACGACAACAGAAGTGAAGACAGAGGCTCCGGCGGCGGAACAGGAACGTGAAGCGATGAATGCCGAAATAACTGGCATCCGGGAGCATCTGCATACCACCCACCAAGTCCTGACCGATAAAATCGACCAAATCACCTCACGCATCGACAGTCTGGAAGCAATGACTGCGGACATGGCCGGCAAAGAGCAGCTGGATAATATCAGCCATGAAGTACAGGATGCTGTGGATTCACTTGCCGGGATTCAGAGCGCGGTCTCCGCCATGCAAAGCTGTGTCGATCAAACCGAAAGCAAGCTGCAGGAAATCTCTCCGGATAAAATTCTCGGTGATCTTCCTCAACGAATCCGGACATTGGAAGAACAGCAGAGTGCTGCGGAACCGCCTGAACCTGTTGATATCACCCCGCTGCAAAGCGATATAAACGCTATGCAGTCCGAGCTTACCCAGGTCAAAGAAAAGGCGGACAAGGCCCTCCGGGCTGCAACAGACAACGCGGCTGCCCAGACCGCTCCGGCTGTCCAGGCTGTTCAGGAAGAAGCTCCGAAAAGCACGCCCGAACCTGCTTCAGTCCCTCAGTCGGCACCGACCATTACCGCTTCTGAGGACAAAACGGAAGAGCACCGTATCTTCAGCTATTTTGACGATCCCGCTGATCGGGAAAAACTGGCTGAGCTGATGGCGTCTACTCTGGATAAGAATATGAGCTATAAGCATGTTCTAAACTTTCTTGTGAAAGAATTAGGGCCGGTCAAAGGCAAAATTATCAGCTCCCATCCCTCGCTGAGCAAGGATTATATCCGTCAATGCCGTAAAAACCGCTAAGGAAAAGCACTCATAGCGAGTTTTCTATAACTTTTCCCTTTATGCCATGTTCCGGCTCCTCGCCCCTTTTCTCTCCAGAGGCGGGGAGCGACGGAATTTCCCCCAACCGTCCTCCCTGTCCGGGTACCGTAGCCCCCTTTTTCTGCGTACGCCGGACATCCCGGGCGATTTCCCGCAAAGACAATGAAAAATAAATATATACTTCTCTCAATCCCGGCTCTTCTCCTGCTTATCTGGCTGGGCTGGTATTTTTCCGACAAACAGGTCATTAAACGTCAGCTCACCGAACTTACATGGAATCTCAATAAGGAGAAAGAGGAGGCCACACTGGAAACAGGGCTGAAGCTGCGCGAGATTAAACTGATGCTGGCTTCGGATGTTCGAGCCGTTGTTTCCGAACGTAATTATAACGAGATCGTGTCCCGCGATATGGTCATCCGCTACCTGATGTACTATCGCGACAGGTACGAGACGCTGACGGTCAGCTTTGATGATCTTCTGATTGAGCTGCCGGCAAAGGGTGAGGCCACTGCCTCGGCAACCGTGCTTGTGCAAAGGAAAAAATCGCAGAATGATCCGGAGAAACTCAGTGAACCGGTGGAACTTCGTCTGAAGAAGGACAAGGAGAAGAAAGGAGGAAGAGACTGGCGGCTGGTTGAGGCAAAGGTCTCGGCAGCCTTGGTTGAATAGAGGGTTGAAAAAAGGTTAAAAAAGAGGGGTGCAGGAGGGAGCGGATCGTTGCTCCCGGCTCTCTCGGGCTGGAAGCAACGATTGAAGGCTGTTTAATTGAATACCTCGGTACTGCTCGCCGGATCATCCGCAGCGCTTGACGACAGGTCAGGTTGCGGTTGTAGTTGCGGCTGCGCAGCCGGAGAAGGCGGAAACTCCGGCTTGGCTGGGGTCTCCTTCTGAACAGGGGCCTTGCGAGGTCGTAAATCCTTTCTGATCTCCGCATCCTGAATAAAACTGCGGACGATATCCGCCCCCTGCTCAAGATAGGGTCTGGCCATAGAATCACGAAAAGAATGCTCTGGCGGTGAGAGGGTGGCTGCTAAAAACATAATAATAAGAACAATGAGAACAGCAGCCTTGGCCAGGGCAAGGGGCGCACCGAGAAAAAAACGATTGCCCCAGCCCACAGCCTTGACCTGGATAACCTTGCGTATCAACTTCCCGATCAGTTTGAAAAGCAGGGTCGAGACAATAAGCAGGATAATAAAACCGCCCCCGAAAACGATCCTGGGACTTTCCGTGAGCTGACCGACATGGGGCATCAGGTCACCGGCATATCGGCAGGACGCCGCATAACTGCCGATCAGGGCGATGACAAAAGGCAGCTGTCGGAAAAACCCGACCCAGAGTCCATGCACGACGAACAGGATCAGGACAGCAAGAAGAACAGAGTCAAAAAGGGGGATACTGGCGAGGTCCATAACGGGTAATCTCCAAAATGAGTTGAGCACAAGGAACCTTTCCTCAAAAGGACATCTTTTTGAGCGGCTCTTTTTCTTGCAGACGGTTCTATTATACAGTTCTTTTATTATTTGACAAGTACCGCGCATCCCTGCATGAACCTATGAACATCCTTTCGTTCTTTCCCGCCCGACATAACTCTGACGATATGCCTGTTCGCCTCCGTCCGGAGAAGCGAAAAACGCTCAGTTTAGTTGATCTTGACCTGATTGAACAGTCGTTACAGCGTGACGAAGCCGCTCTCCTGCAACGGGTTCTGTCCGCAGCTGAGCAGGACTATTTTCAACGCTTCAAGTATATGAAGCGAAAAAAGGAATGGCTGGGCGGCCGTATTGCCGCCAAGGCAGCAATACTGCCATTGGCATCTCACCATGCTGCTGACCAGAACCTGCGGAGCATAACCATTCTGCCTAATAAGCACGGAAGACCGATCGTTGAGGAACTCCCTGCCTCCCTGTCTGCCTTGGGGAACGAACCAACCATTTCCCTTTCCCATAGCGATGGTTTTGCCGTGGCCTTGGCAAGAGCAAAATCGACATCAAGAGCCGGCTGCGGGATTGATCTCCAAGAGATTTCTCCCAAGCTTGCCGGTTTGACCTCGCATTTTGCCACGGATGCGGAGCTGCAACTGCTTGCTCAACAGGCGGGCTGTGATGAGGACACGGTCCTGACCATGCTCTGGACCGTGAAAGAGGCCTTGAAAAAGGCCCTGCTTCATGATCAATCCGTGATCTTTTCCGCAACCGAACTTCGGGAAATCACTTTGGTGAGCGACTCGGTCCGGCGTTTTACCTGTACGGTCCAGGGGCGAACCCGGTCGGTACTGGTCCATCTCCTGCCCCCCTATATCCTGTCCATCACCGAGGAGAATTGCCATGCCTGAATTGCCTGAGGTCGAAGTCACCTGCCAAGGCCTGCGTCCTCACCTCCTCGGGCGCAGCATCCTTGCTGTCCGCAGCTCGGGCAAGTCCTTACGCCGGCCCATCCCGGAAGATCTTCTGCGTCGCTGCCTCTGCGGCAACACCGTTCTTGTTGTTGAACGCCGAGCAAAATATGTGCTCATCCGGCTGGAGGACGGAGCTGTCTTGGTTATCCATCTGGGTATGACCGGCAAGCTGGGTATTTTTCCGATAGATGCGGAGGCAGCCCGGCACGATCATCTGGTGCTGACTCTGGATAACGAGATGGAATTGCGTTTCAACGATGCACGCCGCTTCGGCAGCGTGGCGATCTGGCCTGCGGATGAGGTTGAGGAGCTGGAGCAAATCTTTCTTGCCCGCCAGGGTATTGAGCCCTTTGGTGCGGAGTTTTCCGGAGGCAACCTGCTTCAGCTTGCCAAATCATGCGGTTTACCGATCAAGAGCTTTCTCATGGACAGCCGCCGTATCAGCGGGATCGGGAATATCTATGCCAATGAGATCCTCTTTGCCGCCGGCATCCACCCTCTATGTCCGGCCAATACGCTGAGCTTGGAGCAATGGCAGGAGGTGGCGGATTGCACGATTCGCATCCTCAGGCAGGCCATCGCTGCTGGCGGCTCAACCATCTCGGATTTTCTCGGGGCCGGCGGTCAGCCGGGCTATTTTCAGTTGCAGTTGGCTGTGTACGGGAAAAAAGGGGAGGTCTGTCCGCGTTGCGGAGAGGAAATTGTTAAAGAGGTGATCGGCGGGCGGGCGACGTTTTTTTGTTCGCGGTGTCAGAAAGCACCCCGGATAATCAGCCCGAGGTAACATCTCGGGTATAAGGTGCTGTTTATGCGGCTGGACAGGAATCAGGAAGTTTGACCTGCTGCGAAAAAAAAGATATTCTGCGCAGGTGCGCCCTTCTTCATGCAGGTAGGCACAGTCGGAGGAGATTGTGAGGTTGCGGACGGAATAACAACGGGTTGGGGCATGCACTCATAAGGACGTATTGAGGAAGGACTATGGCAAAACGACGATTAATCAGCTTTGACTGGGCCATGAAAAAGCTCCTGCGGAGCAAGGCCAATTTCGAGATCCTGGAAGGTTTTCTCAGCGAGTTGCTCCGGGATGATATCCGTATTCTGGAAATCCTGGAAAGCGAAAGTAACAAGGAAGATGCCCGCGACAAGTTTAACCGGGTGGATCTCAAGGTCAGGAATCAGAAAGATGAGATTGTTGTCATTGAGGTGCAGTACGAACGGGAACTGGATTATCTCCAGCGGATTTTATTCGGTACATCAAAGGTCATCACCGAGCACTTGGGAGAAGGCGATTCTTATTCTGAAATCGTCAAAGTTATTTCCGTGAATATCCTTTATTTTGATTTGGGGCATGGAGAGGATTACGTGTACCATGG
>Ga0316189_10004193_pt1 | contig 13909 bp, 10 predicted proteins | sample LowCovwburrow_MG_FD_204930 | JGI IMG/M metagenome (GOLD analysis project Ga0316189, IMG submission 204930) | Coastal sediment microbial communities from Maine, United States - Lowes Cove worm burrow | ecosystem: Environmental > Aquatic > Marine > Coastal > Sediment | place: USA: Maine...
AGGGATCATTACGCCACCCAGCAGCAGCGTGCCACCGTCCTGGAAAGCGTGTACATCGATGCCCTGTCCGATTCTCATGTCAGTGTCCTTGTCTGCAAATAAAAAGCAGCCAGTTGCAGGTCCGAGGCGACGGTAATCTTTATGTTGTCGCGGTGCCCCTGCACCATGCGCGGGCGGTAACCGGCCAGCTCCATGGCACTGGCTTCATCGGTTACCGGTAAATGCCTGTCGATAGCCTGCTGCAAGGCTGCCTGCAGCTGACCGACACGAAACATTTGTGGTGTATAAGCGTGCCACAGGCCATCGCGCGAGACGGTTGCCGTAACATGGTTATCGGCATCTGCCTGTTTCATGGTATCTGCAACCGGCACACCCAGCAGACCGCCATCATCCGCGTCCGATACAGTGTTCATCAGGGTATCAATGTCGGACTGGCGCACACACGGGCGGGCTGCATCATGCACCAGCACCCAGTCATGCGCATCCGCCCTGCCGGCAAGTTGCACCAGGCCATTCAGGACTGAATGACAGCGCTCGGCACCGCCCGTTGCCGTCTCAACCGGCCGTGCACGGTAACGTGGCTGAATGTTCTGCCAGTAACTATCACTGCCGGAAAGAACCACCACGACGCCGGCGAGCCGCTGGTTGGCAAGCAAGGCATCAAGCGTGTGCTCCAGCACCGTTTTTTCACCCAGCGGAAGATATTGCTTGGGCACATCGGAAGACATGCGCTGACCGCTACCGGCAGCAGGGACAATGGCCCAGAAGCTTGCTTGTCCGTTATCCTCCATCGCGTCAGCCTGGCCTACTCAACCACCTGGTAAAAGGTCTCGCCTTCCTTGACCATACCGAGGTCTTCCCGGGCATGTTCTTCGATGGCATCCAGTCCCTGCTGCAGATCTTCCACCTCGGCCTGCAGTGCGGCATTGCGTTCGCGTAATTCCAGGTTTTCCTGGTGCTGCATGTCAACTTCCCGGTGCAGTTCCCAGACATTCTGCAGACTGCCATCACCAAACCACAGCTGATACTGCAAGTATACAAGCAGCACAATCAATAACAGCAACAGCTTCTTCATGACGGCTACTGAACCGCTATCGATAACACGGCCGTCAGCATTCAGTTTCCGGCGAGGTGCCTGAAGGCAGCGCGCCCGGCATAACTGGCGTTGCTGCCCAGTTCATCCTCGATGCGCATCAGCTGGTTGTACTTGGCGACCCGGTCAGAACGTGACAGTGAACCAGTCTTGATCTGGGTAGCCGTGGTCGCCACCGCGATATCGGCAATCGTGACATCCTCGGTTTCACCCGAACGGTGTGAAACAACCGCGCTGTAACCCGCCTTGTCAGCCATATCAATGGCCTGCAGCGTTTCAGTCAGCGTACCAATCTGGTTGGGTTTGATCAGAATCGAGTTTGCGATGTGCTTTTCAATACCTTCGTTGAAAATGGCCGTGTTGGTTACAAACAGGTCATCACCCACCAGCTGCACCTTGTCACCCAGACGCTCGGTCATAAGTTTCCAGCCGTCCCAGTCACTTTCGTCGAGCCCGTCTTCAATTGTGATAATCGGGTACTGTGCCACCCAGTTTTCCAGGTAACCGGTAAACTCGGCCGCGCTAAATTCTCGTCCTTCTGAGGACAACACGTATTTTCCATCACGGTAAAACTCGGAGCTGGCAGCATCCAGCCCCAGGTAGATGTCCTTGCCGGCACTGAAGCCCGCCATCTCGATGGCTTCCAGAATAACTTCAATGGCGGCTTCATTTGACGGCAGGTCAGGCGCAAAACCACCTTCATCACCGACGGCGGTATTCATACCCCGCGCATGCAGCACCCTGGCGAGCGCATGAAACACTTCGGTACCGTAGCGAACCGCCTCGCGCAGGCTGCTTGCACCCACCGGTAAAATCATGAACTCCTGCAGATCAACACTGTTATCTGCATGCACACCACCGTTAATGATATTCATCATCGGAACCGGCATCTGGAACGTGTCGCCGGTACCCAGCGAGCGGTACAGGCCGACACCCTGTTCATTCGCAACCGCATGCGCATTGGCCAGGGAAACCGCCAGCAGCGCATTGGCACCCAGCCTGCCCTTGTTGTGGGTACCGTCCAGTTCAATCATCAGCTGATCGATATCAGCCTGGGCATTCGCATCCTTGCCCAGCACGGCATCACGGATCACGCCGTTGACATTACTCACCGCCTGGCTGACACCCTTGCCGCCAAAGCGCTTGCTGTCAGCGTCGCGCAGTTCCACGGCTTCACGTGAACCGGTGGACGCACCTGATGGCACAGCCGCACGGCCAACACTGCCGGAGCGCAGGCTTACCTCTGCCTCTACAGTTGGATTACCCCGTGAATCAATAATTTCACGCCCTGTTACCCCCGATATTTCTGACATTTTTTCTCCATTATTCAGTAGCTTGCTTAATACATCACGAAATAGATTTATTGTTGCATCAATGCAGTTTCCGGCAGTTCCTGTGCCTTGATAACGCTATCGATCTGCTGCAGGGCTGTCAGCAGGGCCTGCATCTGCTGCAGCGGCCAGGCATTCGGACCGTCGCTAAGCGCATTGGCGGGATCAGGATGCGTCTCCATAAAGACGCCCGACACGCCGGCGGCGACCGCGGCGCGCGCCAGCACCGGCACGAATTCACGCTGGCCGCCGGAACAACTGCCCTGCCCACCCGGCAGCTGTACCGAGTGCGTCGCATCAAATACCACCGGCACACCGGTATCACGCATCACCGCCAGTGAGCGCATATCGGAAACCAGGTTGTTGTAACCAAACGAGGCCCCGCGTTCACACACCATGATCTGTTCATTACCGGTTGCCAGCGCCTTGTCAGAGACATTTTTCATGTCCCACGGCGACAGAAACTGGCCTTTCTTGATATTTACCGGCTTGCCCTGGCGTGCGACATTCTGGATAAAATTTGTTTGTCGACACAGAAACGCCGGTGTTTGCAACACATCTGCAACAGCAGCGACTTCATCCAGCGGTGTATCTTCGTGCACATCCGTCAGCACCGGCACACCTATCTGCGTCTTCACCTTTTCAAGAATAGCCAGCCCGGCTTCCAGGCCCGGACCGCGGAAGCTTTTATGTGAAGAACGATTGGCCTTGTCGAAAGAGGACTTGAAAATAAACGGCATTCCAAGTGCGGCGGTTATCTCCTGCAAGCTGCCAGCGGTATCAACAACAAGCTGTTCGCTTTCAATTACACAGGGACCGGCAATCAGGAACAACGGCTGGTCGATACCAACCTCGAAATTACATAGCTTCATGATTGACTACTCCGATAAACCTGGATCAGGCATCTGCCTTTACAGCCGCCGGCTCGGCACGCAGCTGACCTGCCTGACAGGCTTTGGCTGCCTCAATAAAACCGGTAAACAACGGGTGCCCGTCACGTGGCGAGGAGGTGAATTCCGGATGGAACTGGCAAGCGAAGAACCATGGATGTGAACTGATCTCGACAACCTCGACCAGTTTGCCGTCTATCGACAGGCCTGACAATACCAGCCCATTGTTAACCAGTGTGTCACGGTACTGGTTATTGAATTCATAGCGGTGCCGGTGTCGTTCCTCGATTACATCCTTGCCATACAGGTTATGAGCGAGGCTGCCGGGTGTCAGACGGCACTGCTGTCCGCCAAGACGCATGGTGCCACCCAGGTCTGAATCTTCACTGCGCAATTCCTGGCCGCCATCGGCGCGCTGCCATTCCTCGATCAGTGCAATCACCGGATGAGTGGTGGTCTTGTTGAACTCGGTGGAATGCGCATCCCTGAGCCCGGCTACGTTACGCGCAAATTCAATCACCGCCACCTGCATACCCAGGCAAATACCCAGGTAGGGAATATTGTTTTCACGGGCAAAACGAACCGCATCGATTTTGCCCTCGACACCGCGCTCGCCAAAACCGCCCGGCACCAGGATGGCATCAGCGCCCTCGAGCACGCCGGTACCGAGCTGCTCGATTTTTTCGGAATCAACATACTTGATATTGACGTTGGTCAGCGTGTGTATTCCGGCATGGATCAGGGCCTCGGAGAGTGATTTGTAGGACTCGGTGAGGTCGACATACTTGCCGACCATGGCGATGGTGACACCGCCCTCACGCCTTTCTGTATCGCGTACAACTTTCTGCCACTCGCTCAGATCGGCCGGCCCGACGTCGAGATGCATTTTCTCGACAACAATGTTATCCAGTTGCTGGTCATGCAGCAGCAGCGGTATTTTGTAAATACTGTCGACGTCGACGGCAGATATAACCGCACGTTCCTCTACATTGGTAAACAGCGCCACCTTGCTACGTTCCGCCGGCGGCAGTGGCCGGTCTGCCCGGCACAACAGGATGTCCGGCTGGATACCAATAGAACGTAATTCTTTCACGGAGTGTTGCGTCGGCTTGGTCTTGATCTCGCCGGACGCGGCAATGTATGGCACCAGCGTCAAATGCATAAACAGGGCGCGCTCGTGTCCCAGCTCGACACCCATCTGGCGAATCGATTCCAGGAACGGCAGTGATTCAATATCACCGACGGTGCCACCAATCTCTACCATGGCGATATCGGCATCATCGGCACCCTTGCGAATACTCTTCTTGATCTCGTCGGTAATATGGGGAATGACCTGTACCGTGGCACCAAGATAATCACCGCGCCGCTCGTTACGAATGACGCTCTCGTATATCTGGCCAGTGGTGAAATTGTTTGCTTTCGACATAGTGGTACGAACAAAGCGTTCGTAGTGGCCAAGGTCGAGATCGGTTTCGGCACCGTCGTGGGTCACGAATACCTCGCCGTGCTGAAACGGGCTCATGGTACCGGGATCAACGTTGATGTAAGGGTCGAGCTTGAGCATCGTCACCTTGAGGCCACGGGTTTCAAGCAGACTGCCGAGCGAGGCCGCTGCGATGCCCTTGCCCAATGAGGACACAACACCACCGGTGATAAAGATATATCGGGTCATTTCTACCTGGAATCGGGGCGCGACACTATTGCCGCAAGACGGGTGTAAACGTTAACAGATCAGGACGTGCAGCTCAATTGCTGGTTGGGCCTGAAAGCACAAATAGCCAGCCTTAAACAGCTGCTTGCCGCTGCGGCAACCAGTTGATCGAGAAACCCTGTTCGGCAGGGCCTGCCTGGAACGGTTCGCATACCCACAGGCCGGCCACGGCAGCCAGTTGATTCTGCACGTAGATCAGCGGGATTCGTGAGCGCTCCCAGGGAGGGATCCCCTGCTCCTGGAAGAGTTTTTTCAGGCTGTGGTGATGATCCCGTCCAACGGGTCGGCAACTTTCGCCCCCCCGGCGCCAGCAGACACGCACATTGCCGTCCGCCACAGCATCCGCACGCAGGCCGCTGCCCGTGACCGGGTCCGCCGTCAGCACCCCGCCCGCCCGGGGCAACGCCAGCGGCCTGGCCAGCACCCAGTCGAGGGTACCCGCCTGGCTCCCCGGCAGGGCCTGCGGCAACAGGAACAGCTCACGGCGATAACGACGCATTTCATAGCAGTCCCAGCGCACGCACGGCCCGGAATCCGGGCGACTGCCGACAACATCATTAATAATTCGCGCCAGCACCGCCGCAGACGGGTACATACCGGTCAGCTGCTTGATCCAGTGACGCAGCACATTGCGTTGCCGTAGCACTGGCATGGCCAGCAATGCCGTCAGCGACAGGCTGTTTTCACTGCTCATCAGCGCCTGCAACTCTTCTCCCGCAAGCGCATCAAGCAACGCCGCCGCCTCGGCACAGTGCGCGGCACTGCGTGACAGGCTCACAGCGGCGGACGGCCAGCGTTGCTGCAATACCGGCAGGACCTGCTGACGCAGGAAGTTGCGGTCAAAAGCGGTATCGGCATTGCTCGGATCTTCAATCCAGGTCAACGACTGCGCCAGTGCATAGTCGCGCAGTTCTTCACGCCGAACATCCAGCAAGGGACGCAGGTGACAGCCGGCACCCAGCGTGGCTGAGCGCGGCATTGCTGCCAGTCCGCTCACCCCGCTGCCGCGCAACAACTGCAATAACAGGGTTTCTGCCTGGTCATCCTGATGTTGCGCCGTTAACAGGCAATTATTCGCCGGCAACCAGTCAGCCAGTGCCGCGTAGCGTGCAGCGCGCGCCGCCGCTTCCGGACTTTCACCCGGCAAGGCCCTGCCGTCAACCAGCAGAGAAATGAACGGCACATCAAGATCAGCACAGACTGACCGGCAGTGTGTCACCCAGTCGTTTGCCACCGGCTGCAAGCCATGATTGACATGCACGGCACTGATTTCAGCATCCAGCCTGTCACGCAGCTGGCACAACGCATGCAGTAACACATGAGAATCCAGACCACCACTGAATGCCACCCGGTAACAAGCCGTACCGGGTTGCCGGTGCAGCTGCGATAAAAGGTAATCAGGAGAAAAACTCATAGGCAAACACGCGCATTAATGCCCGTACCCGTGTGCAACTTTCGTTTAGAACGTCAATACACAACCATCACTGGTGACAAGCTGCAAAGCTGCAGGCGCGTACAGCTAGCGATCCGTGAACTGTCCGTAGGCCTGCAAACGCTGGTAACGGTCAGTCAGCAAATCCTCAAGTGATTTTTTCTGCAGCTCTGCCAGCGTTTCCACCAGCGCCTGTTTAACATTGGAGGCAACCGCATCAACATCACGGTGCGCGCCGCCGAGTGGCTCTGGCACAATCTTGTCTACCATTCCCAGGTCGCGCAGCTTCCCGGAAGTAATACCCAGCGCCTCGGCAGCTTCCGAGGCCTTCTCTGCACTCTTCCACAGAATCGACGCACACCCTTCTGGTGAAATTACCGAGTAAGTGCCGTATTGCAACATCAGGGTCTGGTCACCCACACCGATGGCCAGCGCACCGCCGGATCCACCCTCACCAATCACCGTACAAATCACCGGTGTTTTCAGGCCAGCCATAACCATCAGGTTCCTGGCAATCGCCTCACTCTGGCCGCGCTCTTCCGCACCGATACCGGGGTAGGCACCCGGGGTGTCAATGAACGTCAGAATGGGCATACCAAAGCGCTCTGCCATCTGCATCAGGCGCAACGCCTTGCGATATCCTTCAGGGCGCGGCATGCCGAAATTACGTTGCAGTTTTTCCTTGGTGTCACGCCCTTTCTGCTGGCCAATCACCATCACAGGCTGACCATCGAGTCGGGCGATGCCGCCGATGATGGCATGATCATCACCGTAGTGACGGTCGCCGTGCAGTTCTTCGAAATCGGTAAAGATACGTATAATGTAATCCAGCGTATACGGGCGCTGCGGGTGACGCGCCAGCTGGGAAACCTGCCAGGACGTCAGGTTCGAAAAGATTGTCTCGGTCAGCGCACGACTTTTTTCTTTCAGTTTTTTAATTTCATCGCTGATATTGATGTCTGCATCATCGCTGACATAGTTGAGCTCGTCGATCTTCGCTTCCAGCTCGGCGATGGGTTGTTCAAATTCAAGGAAATTGAGGTTCATCGAGGATTCCGCAGTGTCATAATCATTCCGCCAAGGTACCGTTTTTGCTGCACTTAAACAAGCCGGCAATGGCAAAACAGGGGCACAGGGCTAGAGGTATTCAACCTGCACACAGCCCTTGCCCGCGAGGTCACGCAGACGGTGCAGCAATTCATCGGTCGGATGGACAGTCCATTCCTCGCCGAGCGCCACCCGGGCACGCGCATCGCCGCCGGTATAATCGATGCACACCGGACAGTGCCCTTCCCTGAACGGCTGCAGGATATCTGCCAGGTGCCTGACAAAACCGTTGCCGGCCTGGCTGGACTCAACACCGACAACAACACGCCGTGCAAACAGGCTGCGTGCCTGGTTAATGTCATAAATACTCTGTGCGGTCACCTGGTAACCACCGGTAAAATCATCCAGCCCAATGCCACCCTGCACCACCAGCACCTTGTTCTTGCCAAGCATGGCCTGGTATTTCTCATAGACATCGGGAAACACCCGCACATCCAGCCGCGCGGTGCGATCATCCAGCGTCAGGAAGGCGATCTTGCCACCGCGTTGCGTCTTTATGACACGCATACTCATCACCAGACCGGCAATCGTCACAGGCCGCTCGTCCGAACCGGGCCGCCCCCTGCGTTCCTTGTTCCTGTTCTGGCTGGCGGGCGGTGCCGCCGTACACATGGCTGCCAGCTCCGCCAGCTTGCCACTGGTAATATTGGCCAGCTCGTATTCATAGCGGGTTATCGGGTGCCCCGTCAGGTACAGACCCAGCGCATCCATTTCTCCCTGCAGCCGCTGTTCCTCTTCCCACTCCGGCAGCACCTGCTTTTCAACCGGTAGCGGTGTTGCGGATGACGCATCGCCGAACAGATCATTCTGTCCTGTGTCGAGGTTGCGCGAATGCTGTTCGGCGATCTTCAGCGCCTTGTCGAGATTTGCCAGTTGTGAAGCGCGTGTATCGCCCATCGAATCGAGCGCACCAGCGCGGATCATGGCATCAAATACACGCCGGTTTACCTTGCGGGTATCGACGCGCCGGCAAAGATCAAACAGATCAGCAAAAACGCCGCCTTCATTACGTTCCGCAATCATGCTTTCAATGGCGGCCTGACCAACACCCTTGATCGCGCCCAGGCCGTAAACGATGGTGTCCGCCCGGGTAGCGGTAAAGTGGTAATGCGACTGGTTGACGTCCGGCGGTACCACCTTCAGCTTCATGTCGCTGCACTCGGCTATCAGGTTTACAATCTTGTCAGTATTGTCCATGTCAGCTGACAGCACCGCTGCCATAAATGCCGCCGGATAATGCGCCTTCAGCCAGGCAGTCTGGTATGACACCAGAGCGTAGGCGGCAGAGTGACTCTTGTTGAATCCGTAACCGGCGAACTTCTCCATCAGATCAAAAATGCCGGCAGCAACCTGTTCATCAACACCACGTTGCCTGGCACCATCGAGAAAAATGGAACGCTGCTTCGCCATTTCTTCCGGCTTTTTCTTGCCCATGGCGCGCCGCAGCATGTCGGCGCCACCCAGCGTGTAACCGGCCAGCACCTGGGCTATCTGCATCACCTGCTCCTGGTACAGGATAATGCCATAGGTCGGCTGCAGGATCGGCTTCAGATCCGGATGCGGGTACTTGATTTCGGCGCCGTGTTTGCGCGCGATAAAGTCATCTACCATGCCGGATTGCAGCGGCCCGGGACGAAACAATGCAACCAGTGCGATGATGTCCTCAAAGGTATCCGGCCGCAGGCGCCGGATCAGGTCCTTCATACCGCTTGATTCCAGCTGGAACACAGCCGTGGTAGCAGATGACTTCAACAGCTCAAAGGCTAACTTGTCGTCCAGGGGAATAACGTCGATGTCGACCAGCGACTGGTCCTGCTCTGCGAGCCGGGCATTGATGGTCTTTAGCGCCCAGTCAATAATGGTCAGCGTACGCAGACCGAGGAAGTCAAATTTCACCAGCCCAACCGCCTCAACGTCATCCTTGTCGAACTGACTGACCAGCGCGCCACCACCCTGCTCACAGTACAGCGGTGTAAAGTCAGTCAGCCGGGAAGGCGCAATGACGACACCGCCGGCATGCTTGCCGGCATTCCTTGCCAGGCCTTCAAGTGAGCGCGCCAGCTCTATCAGCGTGCGCGCCTCTTCGTCGGCATCGTAAAGTTCGCTGAAGGCCGGCTCCTGTTCGAGCGCCTTGTCCAGCGTCATGCCGATTTCAAACGGGATCAGTTTTGCAATCCTGTCGACAAAACCATAGGGATGCCCGAGCACACGGCCAACATCGCGCACCACCGCCTTCGCCGCCATGGAGCCGTAGGTAATAATCTGGGAGACCTTGTCACGTCCATAGGTCTCGGCAACATAGTCAATAACGCGGTCGCGTCCTTCCATGCAGAAGTCGACATCGAAATCCGGCATCGAGACACGCTCCGGATTCAGGAAACGTTCAAACAACAAGTCGTAGCGAAGCGGGTCAATATCTGTAATCGTCAGGGCATAAGCCACCAGCGAGCCGGCACCGGAACCACGCCCCGGCCCGACGGGAATACCATTCTGCTTGGCCCAGATGATGAAATCCGCAACAATGAGAAAATACCCCGGAAAACCCATCTCCAGAATAACCTGGATTTCAAAATCAAGCCGCTCATGGTACAGCTGCCGCTGCGCATCAATATCGGCACTGTCGGGATCGAGAATTTTCTCAAAGCGTTTTTCCAGCCCGGTTTTGGCCTGCATCCTGAAGTAGCCGGCCATGTCCATTGTTTCGGGCACCGGAAAGTCGGGCAGGTAGTTTTTACCCAGCTCCAGTTCAAGATTGCAACGGCGCGCAACCTCGACGGTATTTTCCAGTGCCTCGGGAATGTCACTGAACAGTTCCCGCATTTCATCGGCAGAACGCAAATACTGCTGCTCGGTAAACTCCTTGCTGCGACGGGGATCATCAAGCGTACGGCCTTCATTGATACAGACGCGCGCTTCATGCGCGTCGAAATCGCCGGCACGCAGAAAATGCACGTCGTTACTGGCCACCACCGGAACGCCCTTCAGTTCAGCGAGGTGAATCGCCTTGTGAAGATAGGTTTCCTCTCCAGCCCGCCCGGTGCGTTGCAGTTCCAGGTAGAAGCTGTCGGGAAAAACCTGCAGCCATTCATCCAGCCGCTCAGCCGCGAGCGCATGCTTGTTAGCCAGCAGCGCCTGACCGATATCACCGCTACGGCCACCGGATAACGCAATCAAACCATCCGCGTGTTCCTCGAACCAGTCACGTTCCAGTACCGGTATGCCGCGCTGCTGGCCTTCGGTGTAGGAACGTGACACCAGCCGGGTGAGGTTCAGGTAGCCTGGGTTGGTCTTGCACAGCAACACCAGTCGCGCTGGCGGTTTGCTGCTGGTCCGGTCTGCAACCCAGACATCCACACCAACAATCGGTTTGACACCCTGCGCCATGGCCGCGCGATAAAACTTCACCATGGAAAACATATTGCATTGATCAGTCACCGCCACCGCCGGCATGCCCGCCGCCGCGACGCATTTGACCAGCGGTTTGACCCGCACGGTACCGTTCACCAGTGAATATTCAGTGTGTACGTGAAGATGTACAAATGCCGGTTGCATGTAAAAAGTTTCCGTTTTCTCCAACCGGCTTCAAGGCAAATCCGGTTTTAAATATATTATGAGGTATGTTTTATAACTAACTGTTTTTTATTAAATATTGTAACAGCTATATCTCGCCGAATCTATCAGCCTGACAGGCTGACACAGCGGTAACAGTCTGCTGCGGGTCAAGCGCCTGTTCGAAGCATTCCCGTAACCGGATTATGGCCTCCCGATAGGCTAAATAACAGGATTTCCCGGCCGATAGAAGCAGTAATTCTCCCGCCGATTACAAACAACAGGCCTGCAATGCAACAAGTAACTGACAACCCGGCGACATCAACCTACGAAAAAGAAGAACTGAAGGGCTTTTCGCGCAGCATGGCCGAACTGCAATGGTTACTACTGATTCTCGTCATTCTGTACTTTTTCATACCCATTCAGCCTATCGACAATAACGATGGCCTGATACTCACCATGGTGTGCTATTCAGGCTTCATACTGCTGTTTCGGTATCTCAATTTTCAGGCACGTGAAACTCACTTGAAGCTGGCAATGGAAACCTGGGCGATGCTGGGCTTTATCACAATTGTGTTGTGGTATACCGGCAAGGTCGACAGCCCGCTACTGAATCTGTACCTGCTGGTCATCATCGCCTGCGCTATTACCCTTGGCAAAATCATGACGTTACTTGAAGTAGCCCTGATTGCCTGCTGTTACCTGTACATGGGCTACAGTACTTATGCAGATGGCCTGTTTGCAGGGGAAACCTTTACTGCCTTGATGGCAAAGTTCTCACCGTTTCTGCTGGTAGCCTATGTAACCTCCATGCTCGCTGCAGACATCCTGCAGGCAAAAAAACGCATAACCCTGTTATCACAAACAGATGACCTGACCGGTTTACTGAATATGCGTGCTTTCAACCTGGTACTTGAAAAAGAAATAGCGCGGGCAACGCGTTATGCACAGCCATTCACCGTCATCATGGTTGATGTTGACGGACTCAAGGAGGTCAATGACCGCCACGGTCACACCACCGGCAGCCGCTTGATCAAGACCATCGCACAGTCAATCAAGGAGTGTGTCAGGACATCCGACGTACTGGCACGCTATGGCGGTGACGAGTTTGTCATCATGATGGCCCATACCAGCACTGAACATGCCAGAACAGCTGCTGAGCGTATTCGCGCCGCCATCAAAAACACCTCTTTTGACATGAAAGGTTTCCGTATCGTGTCTACGGTAAGTGTCGGCATCGCCAGCTTTCCTGAATGCGTTGAAGATGCGGCAGAAGTTCTCGACAAGGCAGATATTGCCCTCTACAAGAGCAAACAGAGCGGGCGTAACAAGGTTACCTATTACGACAAGGCAATGGAGACACAGGCTATTTACGCCTGAGAAATCCCTGCCTGTTTTTCCATCACTCTTCTGACCGGCGCATATGATCGCCGGTGAATCGGCGTTACCCCGAGCGTTTCCAGCGCTTCGATGTGCGCCTTGCTCGGGTAACCCTTGTGTCTGGCCAGTCCGTAGCCGGGGTACTGCAAGTCCAGTGACAACATCTCGCGGTCGCGGGTAACCTTGGCCATAATCGATGCTGCACTGATAGCCGGCACGCGGCTATCTCCCTTGACAATCGCCTCAGCAGGACAAGCCAGCACCGGGCAACGATTACCATCAATCAACGCATACTCGGCCGCGGGCTGCAGTGCCGCTACCGCACGCTGCATTGCCAGCATGGTTGCCTGCAAAATATTAATGCGGTCGATTTCCCCGACATCAGCAGAAGCAACAGCCCAGGCCATTGCCTTCTCCCTGATTTCCTCGTAGAGGACTTCGCGCCTGGCTGCCGTTAAACGCTTTGAATCCTGCAAGCCGTCAATCGACTTGCGCGGATCAAGTATCACCGCGCCGGCGACTACCGGCCCGGCCAGTGGCCCCCGACCCGCTTCATCAACACCGGCGACCAGGCCATCGGGAATGTACACTTCATTATTCATGGGCAGCAGATCTCCCGGTCATCTCCATGACAGTGTCCGCAGCAATGCGGCTTGCATCCTGGCGCAATTCATTATGTATTCGCGTAAACGCCGAGGTCAGCTGGCGCGTAATTTCCGGGTTCTCCACCAGCCTGAGAATCTCCTCAGCCAGTGCCTGCGCAGAAATATCATGCTGTATAAATTCCTTTACCAGCGGCTGATCTGCCAGCAGGTTCGGTAACGAGTAATACGGCGTATTCACCAACCAACGAGCCAATTGATAGGTCATGGGCGAAAGACGGTAGGCCATCACCATCGGCCGCTTTACCAGCATGCACTCCAGCGTTGCCGTACCGGAGGCAAGCAGTACGGCATTTGCTGCCGCCATCGCCTCCAGTCCCTGACCATCCAGGAGCGTCACCGGCAATTTCCTGTTGACCGACTTTCGCACTTGTTCAAATACATCGCGGCAGGCATCGTTCGCCAGCGGAACGATAAAGCGCATATCGTTACGGCGTTCATAACACCGGTTGGCTGCCTTCAAAAAATCACCCGCCAGGCGTTTTACTTCACCAACACGACTGCCTGGCAACAACGCGACCAGTGGCCCCATATGCCTGATACCAAGATGCTTGCGTGCCTGCAGGGGATCTACATCATCAGCAATCAGGTCTGCCAGCGGATGACCAACAAAGTGAGCAGGCACATTATGCTGCCGGTAAAAGCGCTCTTCAAAAGGAAACAGGGTCAGCATGCAATCCACACTGGCAGCAATCTTGCGCACGCGGTACTGGCGCCAGGCCCATACTGACGGACTCACATAGTGCAGGGTGCG
>Ga0316189_10004194_pt1 | contig 13904 bp, 10 predicted proteins | sample LowCovwburrow_MG_FD_204930 | JGI IMG/M metagenome (GOLD analysis project Ga0316189, IMG submission 204930) | Coastal sediment microbial communities from Maine, United States - Lowes Cove worm burrow | ecosystem: Environmental > Aquatic > Marine > Coastal > Sediment | place: USA: Maine...
AACGGCATTTCCGGGTTGCCGCGCAATTCCGCGATCACCTGGGCATCGCGGTAGTCGTTCTTATTGCCGACCACCCGACGGCTCACGTGCTGGGCCGCGATCAGGCGGACATCGTCACCCAGCGCGTTGAGCGTGCGTGCCCAATAATGCGCACCGGCACAGGCCTCGATACCAATCGAGGCTGGAGGATGAGCGCGAAAAAACGTCACCACCTGAGCACGCGTGAGTTTGCGTTTGAGCACCTCGTGCCGCCCCTTGTCCACGCCCACGGCGTAGAAGCTGTGCTTGGCGATATCGAGCCCAATGGTCGTTGCGCTATATTTCATGGTGGACTCCCTCTGCTTGTTCAGCCGGTGGCCTGTTCCACCCGCTTGGCACATTGTGATGCCGTTTAGAGCAGAGTGGAGTCCATTTCATTAGGGTGGGTTGAGCCGGAGGCGATACCCACCGTTTCCGAAAGGGTTCAATACCTTGCGCGGCGGTGGGTATCGCTTTGCTCAACCCACCCTACGCCGTTGGAGCCGAGGTGGTAGGTTGCGGCTCGGCATTTTGGACCGATCCGGTTTCCAGCCGTAACCCGAAGCTACCGGCTTTCGCCGGTGCAGTATTCACTCATCCAATCCAAGGCAGAAACTCTCTTCCGCTGCCGTCACGGTTGGAATCAGGTCAAGAACCGGACAATGACCGAGGGGCGGTGCAGCCAGTGACCGGGATCCCCCGACATAGGCTGAGTGGATCCGCCGGATTCAGTCGTCGAGAATATTCTTGATCGATTCGGCGATGGTTTCCAGGCGCTCAGGATCGGTGATCGGCTGGTCTTCCCGGTCGGTGATGGCAAAGGTGTCCCGCGCCTCTGCACCGGCGGTCGCGATACGTGCGTTGTGCACGCGCAGTTTGTTCGAGGCAAAGGTCTGGCCGACTTTCGACAGCAGGCCCGGCCGGTCGCTGGTCTTCAGCTCGAGCAGGGTGAACATGCGGTTTTCGTCCTGCTCGAAACTGACCTCGGAGGGCGTCTGGAAGCTCCTCAGTTGCCTTGGCATGCGCAGTGCGCCCTGTGGTGGCTCTTCGATGTTGAGACCGTCCTGCAGAAAATGCTTTATACCCGTCAGTCTTTCCTCACCTTCGATCTGTGAGCCGTCCTCCTCGAGGACCAGATAACTGTTGACGCTCAAGCCCTGCTCTGTGCTCTGAATGCGCGCACTCAACACGTTGAGGCTGAGCTGGTCGAGCAGCGCCGTTGAATGGGCGAACAGATCGTCACGGTCCGGTCCGTAGACAAAGATATCGGTACAGCGGTGCACGGCGTCGTAGCGCAGTTCGACATGCATGCTGTCGATCTGTTGCCCAGGGGGCCAGAGCAGGCCGGTGTGCCAGACGATGGCGTCGACCGAGTTCTGCAGGAAGTAATCGGTGCTCAGGGACATCCACAGCAGGTTCAGCTGTTCATTGTCGCGCCCCTGTTTGAGCAACTGAATGCGCGCTTCGGCCTGGCGCTGTGTGATCACTTCATCCTGCTGCTGCGGCTGATCCAGTCCGCGTGCAAGCGCCTCGTTGGTGCGGGTATGCAGATGATCCAGCAGCGAGGCCTTCCATGAGTTCCAGCGCGCCGGGTTGGTGCCGCGCATATCGGCCACGGTCAGCAGGTAGAGATAGTCGAGGCGCGTGGGGGTGCCGACCATCCGGGCGAATTCCTGTACCACATCCGGGTCGTCGATGTCCTTGTGCTGGGCGATGTGCGACATGATCAGATGCATCTCCACCAACCAGGCCACGAGCTCGGTATCGAAATCCGACAGATCGTGTTTGCGGCAGAAGGTACGGGCGTCTTCCGCGCCGATCGTCGAGTGATCACCGCCCCGTCCCTTGGCGATGTCGTGGAACAGCCCGGCGAGGTATAGCAGTTCGGGCTTGGGCAGCTGCGCATAGACTCGGTTGCAGCGCGGGCACTCGTCAGCGTGTTTTTCGAGAGAAAACCGCCGCATGTTGCGGATCACCATCAGGATGTGCTCGTCGACCGTATAGACGTGAAACAGGTCGAACTGCATCAGTCCGGTCACCGCGTGGAATGCCGGCAGATAGCGCGACAGGATGCCGTAACGATGCATCCGGCGGGTGGCATGGGTGAGTCCCTGGTGTTCGCGGAATATCTCCAGGAACAATGCACGTGCACGGATGTCGTTGCGGAAGCGTTCGTCGATCAGGTGTCGGTGGGCGCGAATAAGACGGATGGTACTGGCACGCACCCCCTGCAGCTGCGGATTCTGCTGCAGTATCAGGAACAGCTCCAGCATGGTCAGGGGGTAGCGCGCGAAAATGCCCGAATCGATCACTTCCAGATAGCCGTTGCGGGCCTGAAAGCGACGGTTTATCGGTGTCGGTTCACCCAGCTGGTTGTTGAGCAGGATCGCCTCCTCGAACAGCTGTAGCAGCATTTCGTTGAGCCGCTGCATCTCGACGACCCGGCGATAATAGTCCTGCATGAACTGCTCAACCGCCAGGTTGGTATTGGCGTCGGTGTATCCGAACTGCTTTGCCAGCTCGCGTTGGTGCTCGAACAGCAGGCGTTCCTCGTGGCGGTTGGTCAGCAGGTGCAGGGCATACCGGACACGCCAAAGGTGTTCCTCGCCACTCTTGAGCTGCTGGTACTCGTGGTCGTTGAGAAAACCGCGCTCGACCAGGGCTCTCATGGTACTGACCCCGAAATGGCGTTTGGCCACCCAGCCGATGGTCTGGATGTCGCGCAGTCCCCCCGGACTCTCTTTGATATTGGGTTCGAGGTTGCTGCCGCTGTCGTCGAATTTGGTGTGGCGTGCGATCTGCTCCTGGACTTTCGCTGAAAAATACTCCTTGCTCGGCCAGATGTGCTTGGGGCCGGTGGCCTCGGTCAGACGGTCGAACAGCGGGCCGTCTCCCGCCAGCAGGCGTGATTCGATCAGATTGGTGACGACCGTCAGGTCGTTTGCGGCCTCCTCGACGCATTGATCGAGGCTGCGCACGCTGTGACCTATTTCGAGACCGATATCCCACAGGAACATCACCAGGGGTTCGATGTGCTCCGCCAATGCCTGCGGATCGCCAGCGGTGAGGATCAGTACGTCGACATCGGAAGCCGGGTGCAGCTCGCCGCGGCCATAGCCACCTACGGCAACCAGACTGGCCTCGGAATCCGGAGGTACGAATTGCGCCCAGGCCCGTTGCATGATGGCATCGGTGAAACTCGCCGCGGCCCTGACGAGCAATTTGGCGCTGATACCCTGTTCGAAACGTTCACCGAGCAACTGTTTCCCCTCGCGCAGGGTCTTTTTGTACGCAGACAGGGCCGGTTCACCGGTGGCAAGCCGCCGGTCGAGGTTTTCCAGAAGTATGTCGGTCATGTGATGTCCAGTGGGCGCGGTGCGCGGTAAATCATGGCGGTCCACGGTCCGGGTAGGCAGATGCCCCTGTGGGCGTGCCCGCACCTGGCCTGGAAAGGCTAGCCGGTCGCGGCCTGGCGTTCTTCCTTGCGCAGGGTCAGGACCTCGTAACCGTCGGCGGTCACCAGCAGGGTGTGCTCCCATTGTGCCGAGGGTTTGCGGTCCTTGGTGACCACGGTCCAGCCATCAGGCAGCAGCTTCACGTTGCGTTTGCCCGCGTTGACCATGGGTTCGATGGTAAAGGTCATGCCGGCCTGCAGCTGCAAACCGGTGCCGGCGGTTCCGTAGTGCAAGACCTGGGGGTCCTCGTGAAAACCACGGCCGATGCCGTGGCCGCAGTACTCCTGCACCACGGAATAGCCGTTGGATTCGACGAATTTCTGGATGGCATGGCCGATGTCGCCCAGATGTATCCCTGGTCTGACCAGTTCGATGCCCTTCCACATGGCCTTTTGGGTGATATCCACCAGGCGCTGGCCGAGGATCGATGGTTTGCCGACGAAGAACATCTTGCTGGTATCGCCGTGGAATTCGTCCTTGATCACGGTGATGTCGATATTGACGATGTCGCCGTCTTTGAGAATCTTATTCCCTGGAATGCCATGGCAGACCTGGTGATTTACCGAGGTGCAGATCGATTTGGGGAAGCCCCGATAGTTCAACGGGGCGGGGATGGCCTGCTGCTCATTGACGATGTAATCGTGGCAGATGCGGTCCAGCTCATCGGTGCTCACGCCCGGTTTCACGAATTCACCGATCATTTCGAGGACTTCGGCGGCCAGGCGACCGGCCACCCGCATCTTTTCGATTTCGTCCGCTGTTTTGATGATGACGGCCATCCGCGCCCCTCGGTGTGGATTTGGGTTAGAGAATCAAGATCTTGGCGTCAAATCTGAATTGAGGCCGGAAGCCGCTTATGGTATAAAACGCGCCGCTTGGCGGCAATGGCCGCATAGGCGTCCTGTTTACAGGGTAAATCGGGAGTCACCGAATCACAGCGTGATCGGAGGCCCCAAATACACACACGTACCGCAACTCGGCGCCTGGGTGCCCCGCGAAAGCAGGGTCGGTCGTCAGGGTACGTGGAGGCTCAACCCAACTTGATAAACGGAGCAATCCATGAGCAATGTATCCATGCGCCAGATGCTTGAGGCTGGCGTGCATTTTGGTCACCAGACCCGTTACTGGAACCCGAAGATGAGTCCCTACATCTTCGGTCATCGTAACAAGATCCATATCGTCAATCTCGAAAAGACCCTGCCGCTGTACAACGATGCGATGAACTTCGTTGGCAAGCTGGCGTCGAACGGCGGCAAGCTGATGTTCGTCGGCACCAAGCGTTCTGCACGTGATGTGGTTCGCGAAGAGGCCGAGCGCTGCAATATGCCGTATGTCAACCACCGCTGGCTGGGTGGCATGCTGACCAATTTCAAGACCATCAAGCAGTCGATCAAGCGCCTGAAAGAACTCGAGTCGATGGAGGCCGATGGTTCTATGGTCGCCCGCTTCAACAAGAAAGAGGCGCTGACCCTGCACCGCGAGAAAGAGAAGCTGGAGCGCAGCCTCGGCGGTATCAAGGATATGGGCGGTCTGCCGCATGCCCTGTTCGTGGTCGACACCGGACACGAAAAGATTGCCATCGCCGAGGCCCGCAAGCTCGGTATACCGGTGATCGGTGTGGTGGACACAAACAATGACCCGGTCGGCATCGATTATGTCATCCCGGGTAATGACGATGCGATTCGCGCTGTACAGCTGTACGTACAGGGTGCCTCGGCCGCGATCCTGGAGGGGCGCGCCGCGGCAGCAACTTCGGCGGCCGCAGGTCGCAGCGAGACGGCGAGTACGGCTGAAGGCTGAGCCGCACGTCGTTTATGTATCGACAAAGCGCCCCTGTCCGGTTCGCCGGCCGGGGGCCGTTTGTTATCAGCGAATTTCTGGAATTTGAGGTGAAATGATCATGGCAATCACTGCATCCATGGTGAAAGAACTGCGCGAGCGCACCGGCGCTGGCATGATGGAGTGCAAAAAGGCACTGACCGAGGCCAATGGCGATATCGAAACCGCCATCGAGAACATGCGCAAATCGGGTCAGGCCAAGGCGGCCAAAAAGGCCGGCCGTACTGCAGCCGACGGCGTTATCGTGATGGCCCAGGCTGGCACGCGTGCCGTCATGGTGGAAGTGAACTGCGAGACCGATTTCGTGGCCAAGGACGAGAACTTCAAGTCGTTCTCCGATGCGGTTGCCGAGCGTGCACTCAACAGCGATGCTGTCGATGTCGATGCACTGATGGCGCTGCCGCTTCACGAAGGTGAGGACACCACCATCGAGGAGGCTCGACAGGCGCTGGTTTCCAAGATCGGTGAGAACATGAACGTCCGCCGTTTCATCCGCACCGATGCGCAGGGTGCTATCGCCAGCTACAGCCATGGTGTGCGTATCGGCGTCTTGGTCGATGTTAGTGGTGGTGATGAGACCCTGGGCCGGGATCTGGCCATGCACATTGCAGCCAGCAGCCCGGTCTGCGTCGACGAGGCCCAGGTGCCGGCGGATCTGCTCGCCAAAGAGCGCGAGATTACCGAGGCGCAGGCCCGGGACAGCGGCAAGCCCGACAATATCATCGAGAAGATGATCGAGGGCCGTATGCGAAAGTATCTGGGTGAGATCACCCTGGTCGGCCAGCCGTTCGTCAAGGATCCCGATACCAAGGTCGGCAAGCTGCTGCAATCCAAGGGTGCGACGGTCAATGCCTTCACCCGCTACGAAGTGGGGGAGGGCATCGAGAAAAAGGTCGAGGACTTCCGCGACGAAGTCATGGCCCAGGCCGCTGCAGCCCGCGGCGAGTAAGAAGATCAAACGGCCCGCATCAGCGGGCCGTTTGCCGACAAATGCCGATTCAGAGGTCGAATAAGCCCGCTTATGCCAGATGAAACCGCCGCGCACCGTATTCTTCTAAAGCTCAGTGGCGAGGCCTTGATGGGCACGGGTGACTTCGGTATCGACCCCGTTGTCCTGGGTCGGGTCGCCGGCGAGATAGCCGATCTCGTCGCCAATGGTGTCCAGGTGGGCCTGGTCATCGGTGGTGGCAACATCTTTCGGGGAGCCGGTCTCGCCGGCGGTGGCTTCGATCGGGTGACGGGCGATCACATCGGTATGCTGGCGACGGTAATGAACTCGCTGGCGATGCAGGATGCATTACAGAAGAAGGGTGTCGATGCCAGAACCATGTCGGCGTTCCGGATCGATCAGGTGTGCGAGTACTACAGCCGTAACGAGGCCGTCCGTCACCTTGAGGCCGGTCGTGTGGTGATCCTTTCGGCCGGTACCGGCAACCCCTATTTCACGACCGATTCGGCGGCCAGCCTGCGTGCGATCGAGATCGGTGCCGATGTCATGATCAAGGCGACAAAAGTGGATGGCGTGTACTCTGCGGACCCGGTGACAAATCCCGATGCCGATTTTTATCCCAGTCTGAGCTACGATCGCGTACTGCGTGATGGCCTGGCCGTGATGGATGCCACAGCCGTGGTGTTGTGCAAGGAGCAGGGAATGCCCCTGCGGGTAATGAATATCAATGTAGAAGGCGCGTTACAGCGCGTCGTCCGGGGTGAGGCAGTAGGCACCCTGGTAACGAGTGGAGACCAGTCATGATCGACGACATCAAGAAAGATGCTTCCAGCCGCATGCACAAGAGCGTTGAGGCATTGGGCGAACACCTGGCCAAGGTGCGCACCGGACGCGCCCACGCCAGCCTGCTGGATCACCTAACGGTGTCCTACTACGGCTCTGAGGTGCCGCTGAAGCAGGTGGCCAACGTCGGTGTCGAGGATGCGCGCACCATTACGGTGCAGCCATACGAGCAGCAGATGGTCAAGGTGGTCGAAAAAGCGATCATGGAATCCGACCTGGGTCTGAATCCCAACAGTGCGGGTACCCTGATCCGCGTGCCGATGCCGCAACTGACAGAGGAACGTCGGCGCGATATGACCAAGATTGTTCGTCACGAGGCAGAGCAGGCCAGGGTGGCCGTGCGCAACATCCGCCGTGACTGCAATCACGACCTCAAGGAACTGGTCAAGGGCAAGCTGATCTCCGAAGACGACGAGCATCGCGGTCAGGAGATCATTCAGAAGTTGACCGATCAGCATGTCAAAGAGATCGACCAGCTGCTGGAGATAAAAGAAAAAGATCTCATGTCCATCTGAATGCCGCCGAGGCTTGCATGGCTGCAGACACACAGACTGGTGAGATCCCCCTGGTTTCCGGGGCTGTCCCGAAGCATATCGCCATCATCATGGACGGCAATGGCCGCTGGGCCGAGGCACGCGGGCAGGCGCGCCACGCCGGACACAAGGCCGGGGTGGCCAGCGTCCGCAGCACCATCGAGGAATGCGTCCGGCACGGGGTGAAGGTACTGACCCTGTTCGCCTTCAGTAGCGAGAACTGGCGTCGTCCCAAGACCGAGGTCAGTCTGCTGATGGAGCTTTTCCTAAGTGCGCTGCAGCGTGAAGTAAAACGCATGCAGACCAACGATATCCAACTGCGTGTCATTGGTGATGTCTCGGCGTTCCCCGACAAGCTGCAGAAGCGAATCCGGGTCTCTGAAGAGGCGACCCGTGACAACAAGCGCCTGATCCTGCAGATCGCCGCGAACTATGGCGGACGTTGGGATATCACGCAGACGGCCAGACGGTTGGCCAGCGCGGTGCGCAACGGCGATATCGACCCGGACGATATCGACGAGAAGGTCTTCGCCCATGCGACCACGCTGAATGATCTGCCGGACCCGGATCTGTTCATCCGTACCGGTGGCGATCAGCGGATCAGCAATTTCCTGCTTTGGCACTGCGCCTACACGGAGCTTTATTTTACCCCGGTGCTGTGGCCGGACTTCGGTGTCGAGGCGTTTCGCGAGGCGGTTACCGAATTCGCGACCCGGCAGCGCCGGTTCGGCCAGACCGGGGCCCAGCTGCAGGGGGCCGAGTGATGTTGTGGCAACGCCTGCTCACCGCGTTGGCGCTGGTCCCGCTGGTGGTTGCGGGCATCCTCTATCTCGAGACGAACCTGTTTGCCGCGTTGCTGGGCGTGGTCATGCTGCTGGGTGCGCGCGAGATGGCCCGGCTGGCAAATATACAAAGCGGCAAGGCCCAGGCCGGGTACGTTGTTGCGCTTGCACTCGTGCTGTGGCTTGCCTGGCGTTACCTGCCGCCTGGCCTGGTGGTTTACCTGCAGTGGATCATGTCGATATGGTGGGCATTGATGACCGTTGTGCTGGTGAGCCGGCGCACTGAACTGCCGCGGGTACAAGGCGGTCGCCCGGCCATCCTGCTGTTGGGCGGTCTGGTCCTGGTGACGGCCTGGGTGTCTATCTCCGGTCTGCATGCCTCCGCACCACGCGGTCCGGCAATGATCCTGTTTATGTTTGTCCTCATCTGGGTGGCCGATTCGGGCGCCTATTTCGCCGGCAGGGCCTTTGGCAGGCGCAAGCTGTCACCCTTTGTCAGCCCGGGCAAGACCTGGGCAGGGGTTGGCGGCGCGGTGGCCGGTGCGGTAATGAGTGCGGTATTTCTGGTCACCGCTGCGGCCGCAGGTGACGCATCCCTGCCTGCCTTGATCGGTCTGAGTATCCTGGTCACCGCTGTGTCGATCGGGGGTGATCTCTGGGAAAGCCGCCTGAAGCGCGAGGCGGGGATGAAAGACAGCGGCAATCTGCTACCCGGGCATGGCGGTGCACTCGATCGAATCGACAGCCTGCTTTCAGCCGCACCCGTGTTCACCCTTGGGGCCGGTCTGATCGGATTGTTGGCATGAGAGGGGTATCGATCCTTGGATCGACCGGCTCGATAGGGGTCAGTACCCTGGATGTGCTCGGGCGTCATCCGGACCGGTACAGGGTGGTGGCGCTGAGCGCCAATCGCGACGTCCAGGGTATTCTCGCCCAATGTCGGGAGTTTCGACCACAGCTGGCGGCCATGGCTGACCCCGGCAGTGCCAGGGCGCTGGAGCAGGCATTGCGTGTGGAGGGCATCCAGACTGAAGTCATGGCCGGGGTGGCCGGGCTGGAGGCAGTGGCCACGCATCCGGATGCAAGCGAGCTGATGGCTGCGATTGTTGGTGCGGCGGGTGTGCTGCCGACGCTGGCGGCGGTCAGATTGGGACGTAGAATTCTGCTGGCCAATAAAGAGGCCCTGGTGGTCTCCGGTGCCCTGTTCATGGCTGCGGCCAGGGCGAGCGGGGCCGAGATTCTGCCGATCGACAGCGAACATAACGCGGTGTTCCAGTGTCTGCCGGCTGATTTCGGGCAAGGGCTGGGGCATGTAGGGGTTGAACGGATCCTGCTTACGGCCTCCGGCGGCCCTTTTCTCGGTCGTACGCTCGATCAATTGAAACATGTCACCCCGGAACAGGCCTGCGCCCACCCGAACTGGGATATGGGGCGCAAGATTTCGGTCGATTCGGCCACCATGATGAATAAAGGCCTTGAGGTGATCGAGGCGCGCTGGTTGTTCGATGCGCAACCGAAGCAGATACAGGTCGTGGTGCATCCGCAGAGTGTCATCCACTCGATGGTGCAGTACGTCGACGGCAGTGTACTCGCCCAGTTGGGTAACCCGGACATGCGCACCCCGATTGCACATGCGCTGGCCTGGCCGGATCGGCACGATTCGGGGGTGGCTTCACTGGATCTGTTCGAGATCGCACGTCTGGACTTCGAAGCGCCCGATATGCAGCGTTTTCCCTGTCTGCGGCTCGCTTTCGAGGCCATCGCCGCGGGGGGCACCGCGCCGGCGGTGTTGAATGCCGCCAACGAGGTCGCGGTGGCGTGCTTCCTGGAGGGTGGCCTGTCATTTACCGGGATTGCCGATGTCGTAGAACGCACCCTGGGTGAATACCCGCACGGTGATGCGGAAGACCTGGAACAATTACTGGCCGCCGATGCGCGCGCCCGAACTCTGGCGGAACAACAGACCCTCAGTCTGGTCTTATAGGCTCATGGACGACATCCTGTTCAAAATTCTTGCTTTCGTGGTTGCCGTCGGATTGCTGGTTGCGGTCCACGAGTTTGGCCATTTCTGGGTGGCGCGGCGCCTGGGCGTAAAGGTACTGCGTTTCTCCATCGGCTTTGGGCGCCCGCTGTGGCGCCGTCAGTCGGCCCCGGACGAACCGGAATATGTCATCGCGGCGATTCCGTTAGGTGGTTACGTCAAGATGCTCGACGAGCACGAGGGCCCCGTGCCTCCTGCAGAGGTCCATCGGGCGTTCAATCGTCAGTCTCTGTGGGTACGGACAGCCGTCGTGGTTGCGGGCCCCTTATTCAACTTCCTGTTTGCGATTGTCGCGTTCTGGCTCGTACTGACGCTGGGTGAGACCGGTATCCGGCCGCTGATCGGTGAGGTCGAGCCGGGAAAAGCAGCGGCCAGGGCTGGTTTGCAGGTTGGCGACGAGATAGTCTCGATCAATGACAGGCCTACGCCGACCTGGTCGCTGGCCCTGCAGGAACTGGCCACCGCCTCGGTGGGGCAGCCGGAACTACGGATTGCGGTGCGCGAGTCTGGAGGGGGACAGAAAGTCCGGGTGATGTCTTCGAGCGACGTGGCGGAAACCCGGGACCTGCTGGCGCATCTCGGTATGACACCGGAACGGCCCGCCATTCCACCGGTATTCGGGAAGATTCTCGCGGGCGAGCCGGCGGAACTCTCGGGCCTGCGCGAAGGAGACCGTATTCTATCGGCGGATGGCGAGTCCCTGGACGACTGGGGGCAATGGGTCAAATACGTGCAGGCACGTCCAGGCGTCGACATCGATCTGCTCGTCGAGCGTGACGGACAGTCACAACAGATCACACTGACGCCGGCGCCTTACGCCAGAAACGGCGAGGTCATTGGGCGGATCGGGGCCTCGAATCAACCTGTACCGGGTCTGATCGAACGCTATCAGGTCAAGTACCGGATGGGCTGGGGTGAGGCAATGCCAGCGGCGGTGGTAAAGACCTGGGAGTACTCGATCCTGACGCTCAAGGTGATCTGGCGGGTGCTGACTGGTGAGGCCTCTATACACAATCTGAGCGGGCCCATCACTATTGCCGATGCGGCGGGCAAGACCGCCAGTATTGGTTTCGTCTACTTTTTGAAGTTCCTTGCGGTGGTCAGCATCAGCCTGGGGGTGCTCAATCTGCTGCCGGTGCCCGTATTGGACGGTGGGCACCTGCTGTATTTCGCGATAGAGGCCGTCAAGGGAAGCCCGCTGTCCGAGGCGGCGATGATGCAGGGGCAGAAGATCGGGCTGGTAATGCTCTTGGGCCTGATGACCCTGGCGTTCTATGTCGATATTCTGCGTATTCTGGAATAGCGGCTAGTAAGCCAAGCCTACCTGTGGCCTCTCCAATACCTTATAATCGCGGGTCTTCCGGCGGTCCGCTTTTTTTGCATTCGGGCCCCCTGCAAACAGGAAAGGTCGCTTCGAGAGAATGCATATGCGGGTGAGACTCTGGTGTGTCGTTTTGCTGCTGGGCTTCGCCAGCCAAGCCATGGCCGAGAGTTTTCGCGTGTCTGACGTGCGCGTCGAGGGATTGCAGCGTATCACCGCCGGCACGGTGTTCAATTATCTCCCGGTAAAGCCCGGGGATGTGGTCTATTTCGAGCGCACCGGTGACATCGTTCGTGAGCTGTACAAGACCGGCTTTTTCAAGGACATAAGACTGGAAAAGGCCGGCGATGTACTGATCATAGTGGTCACGGAACGACCGGCGATCTCCGAGATCAATTTCTCGGGTAACAAATCGATTGAGAGCGAGGCGCTGAAAGAGGGACTGAAGGATATCGGTCTGGCCGAGGGCCGTACCTTCGAGCGTTCAGTGCTCGACCGCATCGAGCAGGAACTCGAGCGCCAATACTTCAATCAGGGCAAATACGCCGTCGATCTGACTTCGACCGTAACTCCGCTCGAACGCAATCGCGTGTCCATCGATATCAACGTCGTCGAAGGCAAGACCGCGCTCATCAAGAGTGTCAATATCATCGGCAATACGGCCTTCGAAGAAGATGACCTCCTCGACGAGTTTGCGCTGTCGAGCGGGGGATGGCTTTCATGGTTCACCAAAGACAATCAGTATTCGCGGCCCAAACTGGCCGGTGATCTGGAAACTCTGCGCTCGTACTACCTGGATCGTGGGTACGTCAATTTCAAGATAGAGTCGACCCAGGTCACCATCACTCCCGATAAGCAGGATATCTACGTCACCATCAATATCAACGAAGGGGGCGTTTATACCATCAGTGACATTCGACTGGCCGGTGAGCTGGTCGGTGATCCTGAGACCTATTTCCCCCTGGTCCATATTCGCCGGGGTGAGCCCTTTGCGCGAAAAGTGATTGTGGAAAGCAGTGACCGGATCTCGGCACAGTTGTCGGACCTCGGCCATGCCTTCGCCAACGTCAACAGCATTCCGGAGATTGACGAAGATAGCCGGACGGTGGCACTGACTTTCTTTGTGGATCCCGGCAAACGCGTCTACGTGCGGCGCATCAATATCAGCGGCAACTCCCGGACCCGTGATGAGGTGGCGCGTCGTGAATTCCGGCAGATGGAGTCTGCGTGGTTCTCTGGCGAAAAGCTGAAACTTTCGCGCGAGCGCGCCCAACGCACGGGTTATTTCGACAGCGTGACGGTCGAGACACCTTCTGTACCCGGTTCGGCCGACGAGGTGGACATCAATGTGGCCGTCAGTGAAAAACCTTCGGGCTCACTGTTGGCGGGTGTCGGTTTCTCGCAGTCGGAAGGTATCGTGCTCAATGCTTCGATCAACCAGGACAACTTTGTAGGAACCGGTAAAAAAGTTTCTCTGGCCCTGACGACCAGCAAGGCCAATCAACGCTACGAGATTTCGTATACCAACCCGTATTATACGGTCGATGGTATAAGCAGGGGCTTCAGCCTGATGTACCGCACGACCGACTTTTCCGATCTGGATTCGGCAAACTACAAAACCGATGACATCATCGCCGGCGTGAACTTCGGTATCCCGCTGAACGAGTTCAATCGCTTCAATTTCGGCACGGCCATACATCACATCGACTTCGATACCGGTAGCTTTCCGTCAGACGAAGTGGCGGAGTTCGAAGACAATGAGGGCAACAGCTTCCTCGATTTCGAGGTGACCTTGAGTTGGCGGCATGATTCGCGCGACAGCGCCATTTTTCCCAGTTCGGGTGCCGTGCAGTCCCTGTTCGGGGAGGCGACCGTGCCGGGCAGTGATCTGAACTACTTCAAGCTTTCATACGACCATCGCAGATACTGGCCGCTGGTCAGTGAGGTGGTCGTTTCTGCCAACGGCAAGATCGGATACGGTGATGCCTACGGTGACACGACTGAGATGCCGTTCTTTGAAAACTTCTTCGGTGGCGGCCCGGGCAGTGTGCGTGGCTATGCGGCCCGTTCGCTGGGCCCCCGCGATTCCTACGGAGACCCACTCGGCGGCAATGCCATGTACG
>Ga0316189_10004195_pt1 | contig 13903 bp, 5 predicted proteins | sample LowCovwburrow_MG_FD_204930 | JGI IMG/M metagenome (GOLD analysis project Ga0316189, IMG submission 204930) | Coastal sediment microbial communities from Maine, United States - Lowes Cove worm burrow | ecosystem: Environmental > Aquatic > Marine > Coastal > Sediment | place: USA: Maine...
ATCATTATCCGATTCATTAAAAGGTAAGCAAGGACGTTTCCGTCAAAACTTACTTGGTAAGCGTGTTGATTATTCTGCACGTTCGGTAATTGTTGTTGGACCAGAATTAAAATTATTTGAATGCGGATTGCCTAAAGACATGGCAGCAGAACTATACAAACCTTTTATCATCAGAAAATTGATTGAAAGAGGCATTGTAAAAACTGTAAAATCTGCAAAGAAAATTATAGACAGAAAAGAACCTGTAGTTTGGGATATATTAGAAAATGTTTTAAAAGGACATCCAGTACTTTTAAATCGTGCTCCTACATTACACAGGCTAGGTATACAAGCATTCCAACCTAAGCTTATCGAAGGAAAAGCAATCCAGTTACACCCTTTAGTGTGTACTGCATTTAATGCCGATTTTGATGGTGACCAGATGGCTGTGCATTTACCATTAGGACCAGAAGCTATTTTAGAAGCGCAACTATTAATGTTAGCGTCGCATAATATCTTAAATCCTGCAAATGGTGCTCCAGTAACTGTACCTTCTCAGGATATGGTACTTGGTTTGTATTATATGACCAAATTGCGTATTTCTACCGATGCCGTTAAAGTTCTTGGTGAAGGCTTAACATTCTACTCTCCTGAAGAAGTAACTATTGCTTACAATGAGAAAAAAGTAGAGTTAAATGCTGGAATTAAAGTAAGAACTCAAGATTTTAATGAAGAAGGTGAATTAACAACTCAAATTATTGAAACTACTGTTGGTCGTGTACTTTTCAACGAAAAGGTACCAGCTGCAGCAGGATATATAAATGAGGTATTGACTAAGAAATCTTTAAGAGATATTATTCACGGTATTCTTAAAAAGACGAGTGTGCCAGTAACGGCTGCGTTTTTAGATGAAATTAAAACTCAAGGATATAAGTTTGCCTTCCAAGGTGGTCTATCTTTTAGTTTAGGTGATATTATTATTCCTGCTGAAAAACAAGGAATGATTGACAAAGCTAACGGTTTAGTTGAAGGTATTATGGGTAACTATAATATGGGACTAATTACAAATAATGAACGTTATAACCAAGTTATTGATATCTGGACGTCTACAAATGCTGAATTGACTGAATTGTCAATGAAGCGTATTCGTGAAGATCAACAAGGATTTAACTCGGTGTTTATGATGCTTGATTCTGGTGCTCGTGGATCTAAAGAACAGATTCGTCAGCTTACAGGTATGCGTGGATTAATGGCGAAACCTAAGAAATCTAACGCAGGTGGTGGTGAAATTATTGAAAATCCAATTCTTTCTAACTTTAAGGAAGGGCTTTCAATTTTGGATTACTTTATCTCAACTCACGGTGCACGTAAAGGTCTTGCCGATACAGCACTTAAAACTGCCGATGCTGGTTACTTAACACGTCGTTTAGTAGATGTATCTCAAGATGTTATTATCTATAGTGAAGACTGTGGAACATTAAGAGGTATTGAAGTTCATCCGTTAAAGAAAAATGAAGAAATAATCGAAACTCTTGAAGCTAGAATTGTTGGACGTACATCATTAAACGATGTGTATGATCCAATTACTGAAGAGTTATTAGTTGAAGCAGGTGGTCATATCCATGATGACGTTGCAAAACGTATTCAAAAGTCTGCATTAGATTCTGTTGAAGTGCGTTCTGCATTAACGTGTGAGGCTAAAAAAGGTATTTGTTCAAAATGTTACGGTCGTAATTTAGCGACAGGTAAAATGGTACAACGTGGAGAAGCTGTTGGTGTCGTTGCGGCACAATCAATTGGTGAACCAGGTACTCAGTTAACACTTCGTACATTCCACGTTGGTGGTGTTGCAGGTAACATTTCTGAAGAAAATAAATTGACTGTTAAATTTGATGGTATTGGAGAGATCGAAGATCTTAAAACTGTTAAAAGTACTGATAAAGAAGGTAAAGAAGTAGATGTTGTTATTTCTAGAACTTCTGAATTGAAATTAGTCGATGCTAAAACTGGTATCACATTGAGTACAAACAATATTCCTTACGGATCTTTCATCTACGTTAAACCAGGTGATAAATTGAAAAAAGGAGCTGTTATTTGTGAATGGGATCCATACAACGGTGTAATTATTTCAGAATTTGCTGGTAAAGTGAGGTATGAAAACATCGAACAAGGTATCACATATCAAGTAGAAATTGATGAGCAAACTGGTTTCCAAGAGAAAGTAATTTCAGAATCTAGAAACAAGAAATTAATTCCTACACTTCATATTGCAGATGCAAAAGGTGAAACAATTCGTTCATACAACTTACCTGTAGGAGCACACCTTATGATTGACGACGGTGAGAAAATTAAGGTTGGTAAAATCTTAGTTAAAATTCCTCGTAAATCTGCAAAGGCTGGTGATATTACTGGTGGTTTACCTCGTGTAACTGAACTTTTCGAAGCACGTAACCCTTCTAATCCTGCTGTAGTAAGTGCGATTGATGGTGTTGTTTCTTTCGGGAAAATCAAAAGAGGTAATCGTGAAATCATCATCGAGTCTAAGCTTGGTGAAGTGAAGAAATACTTAGTAAAATTATCTAATCAGATTCTTGTACAAGAAAATGATTATGTAAAAGCAGGTATGCCTTTATCTGATGGTTCAATAACACCTAATGATATTTTAAATATTAAAGGCCCTGCAGCAGTGCAGCAATACTTAGTAAATGAAGTACAAGAAGTATATCGTTTACAAGGTGTGAAGATTAATGATAAACATTTTGAGGTTGTTGTAAGACAGATGATGCGTAAAGTTAAAATCATTGATTCTGGAGATACAATTTTCTTAGAAGATCAATTAGTTCATAAATCAGATTTCATTGAAGAGAATGATAAAATTTTCGGATTGAAAGTGGTTGAAGATACTGGAGATTCTGAAACTTTAAAATTAGGTCAAGTCTTAACTTCTAGAGAATTAAGAGATGAAAACTCAATACTACGTAGAGAGGATAAAGCATTAGCATCTGCGCGAGAAGCTCAGCCAGCAACTGCAACTCCAATCTTACAAGGTATTACGAGAGCATCATTACAGACCAAATCGTTTATCTCTGCTGCATCGTTCCAGGAAACTACTAAGGTTCTTAATGAAGCTGCAGTAAATGGTAAAGTTGATTTTCTTGAAGGATTGAAAGAAAATGTTATTGTTGGTCATAGAATTCCGGCAGGAACAGGTGTTAGAAAGTTTGATAATATCATAGTAGGCTCGAAAGCAGAATTCAATGAAATGATGAAAGCTAAAGAAGAGATGAATTACAATTAAATAAATGAAACCGGACTTAAAGAGTTTTTGCTCTTTAAGTCTAATGGTTGAATTTATGCTGAGCATAGTCGAAGCATATTATAAATTAAAAGCCTTCTTGTATATTTTACTAGAGGGCTTTTTTAGTAAAAACGAGTGGAAATCAAATTTCCTTTTCAATGGAAATATTAAACTATAACAAAATGGCAGAAGAAAATAAAAAGAAAAAACCAGGAATAAACATTGAGTTAGATGAGAAAATTGCAGAAGGCACTTACTCTAATTTGGCAATCATAAATCATTCAGTTTCAGAGTTTGTTGTTGATTTTGTGAGCATCATGCCTGGAACTCCAAAAAGTAAAGTAAAATCGAGAATTATTTTAACACCACAGCACGCCAAGCGTTTATTAAAAGCACTGGGTGATAACGTCAAGCGATTTGAAAAAGCCCATGGTGAGATTAAAGATTATGAACAACCACCAATGCCATTAAATTTTGGACCAACTGGTCAAGCTTAATACAGTGATTTTAAATGGAGAAAGCTTAAAAAAGCCTTTGAGATATTAATCGCAAAGGCTTTTTTATTGGAATAAAGTAAATTATATCATTTTAAAAATATAGTAGCATACTGAAACGTGGTTTTTTATTTCGGAATGCTTCACCGAACATCGGATCATTTAAGCTGCTATAGCAAGCTTAGCGCTTAGCATATAACAACAGCTTCATTCAAAAAATCAGTTAAGCAACTTCTTGTTCTTGATTCACATGGCATTGTAATGCACCAGAAGGGCACTTTTTAACTTGTTTAATAATTTTTTTTGTGGATGCACCTTCTAAATCTATCCAAGGAATTACAGAGTGACGAAATACATTTGAAAGTTCTTTAGCACAACGCTCTGCGTTAATGCATTTACGCGGATGGTAGGTTACAGTAATATCGTTATTACTGAAAACGTTAGGGTTTGTTTTCATAAGTAGATCAATTTTGGGGTTTGAATCTATCCTAAATTACGATAACGTTTTAGTTATCAAAATTTAATTATCGATTAAAGGTATGAAATTACCGATAAAAAACAAGTTTATTGTCAGTTTTTAGATGAATGGCATGATATTTATTAGTCAAAGTATGCTCATTAATACGAATTTACTTCGTTATAATAAATTCACATCTCCTGTTGATAGAATGCTCATCTTCTGTGCAATCATCTCCACAGTCTACCAGTAATTGAGTTTCTCCATAGCCTATAGAAGTTAGTCTGGAGCGTGTAATTCCATTGGATATAATGTATTCCATTGCAGATTTAGCACGATTATTTGACAGCGTCATATTGTACTCGTAGGAGCTTCTTGTATCTGTGTGAGCACTCAATTGCACTTCCATTCGTGGGTATTTTTTCATTAAATCGACGAGGATGTTCAACGTAGAGGCAGCCTGCGGTTTGATGTTCCACTTGTCTAATTCAAAATAAATATTTTCTAGTTGTATAAAAACATAACCGTCTCTTTCTACAACAATATCTTCGGCATCATCATAAGATTCTAATTCTAATTCAATATCTAACTCTATTTTTCCTGAGTCATCCGTGTCAAAACCAACTACAGTTGGTATATATAAGGGTTTAAATCCATCTATTTTATAACTGGTTGAAGGCTTTGTATAAAATTTATATCTTCCATCTTCACCAACTTTAACTGAATCTACTGCCTTATCGTTTTCATCAAAGAGTGTAATCATTGTATCTGGTAACAATAATTTACTGTTTTTATCTCTCACTGTTCCTTCAACTATGAATGTTCTATCGTTCTTTTCTCTAGTAAATCTATAGAGGTTGTCACTGCCACTTCTATTAGATGATAAAAATCCTGTGTTATCTTCAGAGTTGACTACAAAAGAAAAGTCATCTTTACCAGTATTTATGTTTTCGCCTAAATTAAGAGGTGTTCCAAAGGTTTTATTGTCCTTTTTTAGTTCACACATAAAAATATCTAAACCTCCAAAACCAACGCGTCCTTCGGAAGCAAAATAAAGGGTAGAATCCTTACTTATAAACGGAAATTGCTCACGATGAGCAGTGTTAATTGATGAACCTAAATTTGTGGGTTCTCCATAATCACCTTCCGAAGAAATATCAACATAATAAATATCGAAAGATCCATTACCACCAGACATATCACTGGAGAAGTATAATTTAGAATCATCATCATTTAATGCAGGATGAAGCACAGAATACAAATCACTGGAAAACGGTAATTCTTCAACATCATCCCATTCTCCTTCATTTAATGTGGTTTTATAGAGTTTAACAACAGCAATCTTTTGGTCATCAATTAAGTTACGTTTATTATTTGTTCTCGAAAAATAAAGCGTTTTCCCATCTTTACTGAGCACAGCATTACTTTCGTGTGTATTTGTATTTATGGTATTTGATAATGCCGTTATATTTTCTAGAGCACCTTCTTCAGTGTAGTCTGCAACAAAAATATCTAAATAAGGTTGTTCATTCCATTTGTAAGTTTTAGATCCTTGATTTCTTAATGAAGCAAAGGATACTTGGTCACCATAATAACCTAATGCAAAATCACCACTAGCATTACCAGAACTAATAATATCAACAGAATAGGTAAAAGGAGCACCTAATTTAAGGGCCTTTTTTAATTTAGGAGTATCAACTGTAGTGCCTTTAAATAATGACATGATTGAATCCGCCTCTTGTATTTTATTAACACCATATAAAGCATGTGCAAATTTAAAATAGGTAAGGTTTGATTCATTTATATCATCTCTTTGAAGAGCTTTCAAATAGGTGGTAGATGCTTTATCCATAAACCCATTAAAGTAGTAACAATCTCCAAGATTTTGTAAGACCTCAGTACTTATAGGGAGTTCTTCATATAACTCAGCGGCTTTAACATAAGCTTTTGCCGCAAAGAGTTTATCAGCTTTCTTAGCTTTAGAACTTTGACTGAATGCAAAATTACCAAGGCAAAGTGTAATTACTATTATGATTCTAAGTTGCATACTAAATGTTATTAAAAAAATCTTGGTGATTTATCATAACCAGATCCTAGTTTTGATAGGTCAAATAAAAGAATGATTTCATGGGTTCCAGAGTTAAATCTTCCTAAGTTTGAAAGTGTATAATCGTAAGCATATCCCAATCTTAAATTTGGCATGATTTTAAAGTTTACTAATCCGCTGATACCATCTTCAAAACGATAACCAACACCGAGTTCTATATTATTATTGATAAGTACATTAGATGTTAGATCTAAGCTTAGAGGAGCACCACTTACAGATTTGGCCATAAATGCTGGTTTGAATAATAGATTTTCAGTAATGTTAAACACATAACCACCAGTGAAAAACATATGTAAGGCCTCTGTACCTTCTGTGACAATGCCACTACTGTCGTCGAGATGTCTAGATTTTAATAGATTAGGAATAGAAAATCCTACATAATAGTTATCTGAAAAATAAAATGCACCTGTTCCAATATTTGGAAAAGTCCTACTTATGTTTTCTGCAAATGCTGGATCGGGAAGGGGGTCAGAATATACAAATCCATTGAAATTAGTTGAAAAAAATGATAATCCAGCTTTAACTCCAAGCGATAATTTAGAGGTTTCGTTTAGTTGTAAAACGTAGGCATAATCTAAAAACAGGTTGGTGTCGTTGACGACATCTCCAATTTGATCATGCACGATTGAAATGCCACCTTCCATATTATCAGCAATACTAGAATGAGCAAAGAAAGAACCCGTAGTTGGAGAACCAACTGCACCAACCCATTGGGATCTATAAATCATTCCAAGGCTAATATACTCATCGTCAGCCGTGGCATAAGCAGGATTTATCACATTCATATTATACATATACTGAGTGAATTGCGCATCCTGTTGTGCGTTGACAATATTCGTTATCAAAATGATAACTAAAAGTAATCCTATGTTATTTTTAAAATTCATCTATCTATTGAGATATACTCTACCTTGTAATTCTTTTCTAATACCATCTTTAAATTCTAATATGAAAAAATAAACACCAACAGGTAGTTCATCATTTCCAATACTTCGTCCACTGTTTGAGATTCCATTCCATTGCGGCGTATTTATATTACCCTCATATAAAATATTACCATATCTGTTATAAATGGTCAATTTAAAATTAGGATACAACACATCAAGATTTTTAATGTCAAAAGTTTCATTTATGCCGTCACCATTAGGAGAAAATCCATCTGGAATTATAATATCTTCAATGCAACTGATAACACTCACAGTAACTGCAAGTCTAACCGCACTCTCACAACCTTCCTCGGAAATTACCGAAGCGTAATAGGTTACACCATCTTCTAGTGGTTCATCAGAACTGAACATAGTTCCATTTGTTTCAGCGTCATACCAATCTACACCATTGCTATTAGCATTTATGATATTACTCGATAAAGCAGCAATAGTTGGTTCGTCATCAAGGCAAAAAGAATTACCATCGTCTATCAATTCTGGTAAAATACTTTCTAAAATTATAAAATCGATAGCCGACAACGTAGAAACATCAGCATTACAAGAAGTCAATACATTTGATAAACTACTGATAACGAATTGATGTAATCCGCTAATTACGAATTCATCTGAATCTATGAAAAAACTAGCCTCACCATTCACTATGGTTAGTACAATAGTTTGACTTATCGTGTTTGCACCAGTAATATCATAGGATATGTTATAGTCACCATCATCTAAATTAAAGGCATTATTTAAAATAACTTCAAGATCTTCTCCTTGACAAGTATCTATAATGCTTATAGTTAATCCTTTGATATCTGGCAAAGGATTGAAAGTTACGATAACCTCAGACGTATCCGTTTGCATACATTCTACTAATTCTAAAGTATACGTGTAAGTACCTTCAGCGTCAAGAGCAGGATCAAATATTCCAGAACCACTAGTTAGAGCGGGTGACCAAGTTCCACCTAAATTAGGTGCGTCTCCTAGACTATCAAAAAGGTCATAAGTATTGGTGTCGTTTTGACATATTTCAAGAGTGCCATCCGTTCCTGCATTAGGTGGAAGTATTATAGAGACGATCACTGAAGCAGTTGCATCTTCACACACTGTATTATTACTTGTTATGGTATATGTATAATTGCTTTGATTATCAAGAGTAGGATCAAATACTCCTGTTCCACTTGCTAAAGCAGGTGACCAGGTTCCGCCAATTTCAGGTGAACCATCAAGACTATCAAAAAGGTCGTACGTATTGGTATCATCTTCACAAATATCTAAGGACCCATCATTTCCTGCGTTAGGAGATGTTGCAAAACTTACTACTACAGAAGCTGTAGCAGTACCACATGTCGCAGTTCCACTTGCGACGGTATAGGTATAAGTACCTTCTCCATCTAGAGTAGGATCGAATATTCCCGTGCCACTAGCTAGTGCAGGAGACCAAGTTCCATTTGCATCAGGTGAACCAGTTAGGCTATCAATAAGGTCATAGGTACTGGTATCGTTTTCGCATATCTCAAGTGCACCATCTATTCCTGCATTTGGAAGCGGAATTATAGATACAATAACAGAAGCGGAAGCATCTTCACAGAGTGGATTACTACTGGTTAAGGTGTAGGTATAAGTGCCTTCAGTATCAAGTTCAGGGTCAAATAGACCAGAGCTACTCGCTAAAGCAGGTGACCAAGTTCCACCCGTTTCAGGTGAACCACTTAGGCTATCAAAAAGATCGTAAGTTGCAGTGTCATCCTCACAGATATCTAAAGAACCATCATTTCCTGCATCAGGAGGTGTTGATAGGCTTACTATTACTGTGGCAGAAGCTGCACCACATATTGCATTTCCACTTGCGACAGTGTAAGTATAAGTGCCTTCAGAATCTAATGTTGGATCAAATATTCCAGTTCCACTATTTAAAGTAGGTGACCAAGTTCCACCTGTTTGAGGTGAACCGTTAAGACTATCAAAGAGGTCATAAGTATTCGTGTCATTTTCGCATATTTCAAGAGCGCCATCCATTCCTGCGTTTGGAGGAGGAATAACAGATACAATAACAGATGCAGATGCATCCTCACATATTGGGTTAATACTTGTTATGGTATATGTATAGGTGCCCTCAGCGTCAAGAGCTGGATCAAATATTCCAGAACCACTTGCTAAAGTAGGTGACCAGATTCCGCCCATTTCAGGGGAACCAATAAGGCTATCAAAAAGATCATAAGTATTGGTGTCGTCCTCACAAATATCTAGCGAACCATCATTTCCTGCGTTAGGTGGTAAAGCAAAGCTTACTGTTACTGCGGCAGAAGCCGTCCCGCAAATGGCACTTCCACTTGCCACGGTGTAGGTATATGTACCTTCAGAGTCAAGAGTAGGATCGAATATTCCCGAGCCACTATTGAGACCAGGTGACCAGGTGCCACCCATTTCAGGTGAACCGGTAAGGCTATCAAAAAGATCATAGGTTGTAGTGTCATTTTCACATATTTCAAGAGCACCATCCATTCCTGCGTTTGGAGGAGGAATAACAGATACAATAACAGATGCAGATACATCCTCACATATTGGGTTAATACTTGTTATGGTATATGTATAGGTGCCTTCAGCGTCAAGAGCTGAATCAAATAGTCCAGAGCCACTTGCTAAAGCAGGTGACCACGTTCCGCCCATTTCAGGAGAACCATTAAGGCTATCAAAAAGGTTATATATATTGGTGTCATCCTCACATATATCTAAGGCGCCATCATTTCCTGCGTCAGGAGGGATGACAAAACTAACTGTAACAGCAGCTGAAACCTCATTACATACCCCATTTTCACTTGTGACCGTATAGGTATATGTACCTTCAGCATCGAGTGTAGGATCGAATATTCCAGAGCCGCTAGTCAGCGTAGGTGACCAAGTTCCTCCAATTTCAGGGGAACCGGTAAGGCTATCAAAAAGGTCATAGGTTGTAGTGTCATTTTCACATATTTCAAGAGCGCCATCCATTCCTGCATTTGGAGGAGGAATTATAGTCACTGTTACCAATGCTGACGCATCTTCGCATATTGAATTATTGCTTATTAATGTATAGGTATACGTTCCTTCGCTATCAAGAGCAGGATCAAATACTCCCGTGTTACTAGTCAGCGTTGGTGACCAAGTTCCTCCCATATCTGGTGAGTCGTTAAGACTATCAAAAAGGTCATAAGTATTGGTGTCATTTTCACAGATATCTAAAGTTCCATTATTTCCTGCGTTTGGAGGTAATGCAAAACTTACTGTTACAGAAGCTGACACATCATTACATATCACATTTGGACTCGTAATCGTATAGGTGTAAGTGCCTTCGGCATCAACAGTTGGGTTGAATATTCCAGAGCCACTAGTTAAAGAAGGTGACCAAGTTCCGCCCATTTCAGGTGAACCGTTAAGGCTATCAAATAGGTCAAAGGTATTGGTGTCATTTTCACATATTTCAAGAGTACCATCCATTCCTGCATTTGGAGGCAAAACTACAGTTACAGTTACGAAGGCAGATGCATTTTCGCATTCAGGATTTGTGCTAGCTACCGTGTATGTATAGGTTCCTTCTGGATCAAGAGTAGGATTAAATATTCCTGTGTTGCTATTTAGAGTAGGTGACCAAGTTCCGCCAATCTCGGGAGAACCATTGAGGCTATCAAAAAGATCGTATGTATTGGTATCATCTTCACAGATATCTAAAGAGCCGTTTAAGCCGGCAGAATCTTGAAAAATAATTTCAACGACAACTTCTAATCGCGACTCACTTTCACATGGTGGATCAATTGTAGTTGCAAAATAGGTGTTTCCATTTATTAAAGGTGTGTCTAAATCTAATGGTGATGCTGAAGATTGTGAGAGGTACCAGTTATTGTTTCCAGAAGCAATTAAATCTCCTACAGTTGGAATATTATCTTGATTTGCACAAAATTGTTGAACGGTTTCACCTAAAGGAACAGGAACAATACCTACGTTTACAAATATTGCCAATCTAGAGGTACGACAATTAGTTGTAGGATTGGACTGATCTACGTAATATATAGTTTCATCAAGGAGTACAGAATTCACATCTAAAGGTGAGCCACCAATAGGTGTTAAATACCATTGTACATCATTACCTACGACCTCTAAATCTATAATTGTAGCATCTTCAGGATTCTCTACACACACACCTTGAAAATTCAAACCTAAAGGAGCTCCTACTATAGTCACTGTGACTTCTATTCTTGAACCACAATTTCCTGCCGAATTATCAGCGAAATAATTTTCTCCATCTATTAATGACAATGAGTTATTTAAAGGTGTTGTTGAAGTTGCTGTATCGAACCAAGCTAGTCCACCACCATTATCAGTAGCTTCTAAATCTGAAATTAAAAGCGATTCTATATTACAAAATATCTGAGTGTCGTTACTTACGGTAGGACATTGAGCAAAGCCTTCCGTAATGAAGATCAAACATGTAGCTAGAAAAATGGTTAGTTTCAAAAAGCGGCTTTTCATTTAAATTTAATTTTCTCTCGAATATTGATTGACTTTGAATTTGTGAAAACAGCAAACATTTTCATTAGTAAGCTATTGGTTTTCACGGTTCACTTTTAATAATTTCATAAAAATTAAACAACAGATGTATAATTAAATTTTCGATTAAAAGTCAATTTTATCGTTTATCTTGCAGTAAATATACATAATATTACCGTTAATCTATAAAAAAAGCACTTTATCTATTTTTTGTAGATTTGAGTACCTGATGAATTTTCATCAAAAACAAACAATATAACCGACTTATTTTCATACACTCCATCGTTTAGGACATAATTAAATGAAAACCCAAAAACAGAAGTTGTCGTGTTATTATTAAATGTTTCTAATCCATTTTTGAATAAACGTTCGAGTAAATCGTAGTTGAAAGCAAAGCCAAGGGCAGTGGCTTTACTCAGACCTTTACTGATTTCAGAATTATATTGTTGTGGATATAATAGTTTTAAGATTTTAAAACGTTTGCTTGCTACTGCACCATCGGGAGGTATGTTTTTTGGATTGAGTACTACAAGTTGGATTTCAGCATTTGACATTTCCTTTAGTAGAGTATTCGTGCTACTGAGGAAAACACCAACCTTATCACTTTCAATAATGACAAAATTTTTGATATCTGATTTAAGTGCACTTTTTAATTTATTGGATTGAAAAGTGCCATTTTCATTTGTTGCTATTAAATTGGCTTCTGGTAGACTGTTTTCAATTAGGGTTTTATGTTGAGCATGGTTTTCATCATAAATGCATATCACATGAGCGTCTTGTTCTTTTAAATAAGTTAGAACACTTTTCCGCATATCATCTTCATTAGTAAGTCCTCTAATAATAAATTCATGAGTACTATCTTGATAGCTGTATCTTAGAGACATCATATCGATGTCTGAGGACGAATTGACATTTTGTTTAAAAGGCTCTATTGGATATAAAGCAATAATAGGTGTATCTGTATCTAAGGAATCTTTTGAGTCTATTGGATTTGAAAGGCTGTTTCTGATTTGCAATTCACTTTTTGGATGCAATTTACTAATAGAGTCAATAGCTTTTTGGAGTCCCAGATAATATCCTGATTTCTGTTTTTTAAATTCCGCAGTTGCTGAGGTGTTCGAATCATCCCAAACTACAGAGACATCAAATGATTTATTTTCAACGGTCGCAGATGTATTGTTAACACTCTCATCTGTTGATGAAGACAATTCAACGTCAGATGCAATTATATGCGTTGGCATTTTTATAACGCTTCCTTCTGTTACAGATTCTTTCAGACTGGGATTAAGTTGCAAAAATTCTTCAATTGACATATGAGCCTGCTTAGCTAAACCATAAAGTGTTTCTTTAGGTTTTATGGTATAATCTATAAAGTCATTTTTAGGGTTGAATTTTAATGAATCTACTTTAGTAATGACTGTGTCTTTTGTTTCAGGTTCTTCAATCTCTTCAACTTTTTCAACCTCCTCAATTTCAGTTTCAACCACTACTTCTTTTTCTTCTTCTTCAATTTTGGACATCCCTGTATTTATTCTTGTACCATATTTAAGCATTGGGACAATTTCTGGATTTAACTGTTCAAGTTTTGAAATGGAGATATTAAAACGCCTGGATAAACTAGATTTAGTATCGCCTTTGACAACAATGTAAGTATCATCATCATCATTATCTGTATTTGTATCATTTTGAATGGCTAATATTTGACCAATTTGAAGATAACCACTTAATTTATTTTTATTGAGAGCCGTTAATTCTGATAATGTCATATTATATTGCTGTGATATCATCCATAAATTTTCTCCTTTTTTAACTGTATGGGTAGTAATGTTCGCATCAGTAATTACTGGAGTTTTAGCTTCCGTAGATTGGGAAGGGATTTGAATCGTTTGACCTGCTATAAGCATTTTAATAATACTTGGGTTTGCGTCCTCTAATGCTTTTATGGAAATATTGAATTTTTTTGAAAGTCCGTATTTAGTTTCTCCTTTAGACACTACATAGTTTTCAACTTTAGTGCTGTTGGTGTTTGTTGGAGTTGTGTTGTTAATTGTAGACGTTGATTGTTCTTTTTTTTGAATAAGAATTATTTCCCCTGTTTTAATAAGTGCTCTTGAA
>Ga0316189_10004196_pt1 | contig 13901 bp, 14 predicted proteins | sample LowCovwburrow_MG_FD_204930 | JGI IMG/M metagenome (GOLD analysis project Ga0316189, IMG submission 204930) | Coastal sediment microbial communities from Maine, United States - Lowes Cove worm burrow | ecosystem: Environmental > Aquatic > Marine > Coastal > Sediment | place: USA: Maine...
CCGGCGCATTTTGGCAAAAAATGCTGATCCGGGATCAGGCGGGTGTTGTGCATATTCTGGATTACCAGATGGTTAAGGGCGACGATGGCTGGATGATAAATGCCGTACAATTGCTTCAACAACCAGAGACAGGCGTTTAACCAAGGTTAAGAACGGTCGCTTAGGCCGCGATTAAGGGCTGTTTGTTAACACTTTCACATCTGGGCTGAGCGCCGGAATTCTTTCTACTTGATATCAAAGAATTGAGAACCGCAGACCAATGAAAATTGGACCGTGGAACTGAGGTGCGCACAGTAGCAATTGTGAATGGGGTTCTAATGAACAAAGCGATTACCGAAGGGTTGGTTCTGATGCCGCCTAAGTTTGAAAACGGGTTGGACGTTTGGTCCAGCCAAGATGGGACACTGGGTTCTGACACCTATGAAGGAGATCCAAACGCCGCCTTTGTTCCGGCGGATCAGGATTTTGGTGGATGTCTGGAGCTTTTGAAAACCCAGGACACACAAAAGCTGCGCTGGATGGGACAATCGCCATTGTTGCCTGGCTGCTACCTTAGAATTTCTGCGCGCGTTAAGGCGATGAGTGGCAATCTGCCGGATGTGCGAATTGCCGGATGGGCGGGCGGCGCTGGCGATACCCATGTGACGGGCTTGCCCGAAACCGGACCACACGTAACTCTGCAATCTTATGGTGACGTTGTGACGATAAGTGCGATTGTTGGAACGGGTGCGCGCAATGGCGTTGATATGATTTGGGGCAGTACGCCGCTATATGGACATTTCGGGCTTGATCTGACCGGCTTGAACGGCGGTGTGGTACGTATTGATGACCTGCAAATCGAAGATGTGACAAACCTGTTTCTACGCACCATGATGGATTGGGTTGATGTCCGCGACTATGGTGCGATTGGTGATGGTGTGACCGACAACCGGGCAGCATTTGAAGCGGCAGACGCTGCGGCCAAGGGACGCGAAGTCCTGGTTCCGGAAGGCGTATATTTCCTGAATGATCACGTAACCTTTGAAAATAGCGCGCGGTTTGTTGGCACCGTAATCATGCCTCAGGACAAAAGGCTCTCGCTGACGAAAAATTTTGATTTGCCAGCTTACATTGATGCCTTTGGCGACGAACTGCTTGCGTTCAAAAAGGCTGTGCAATCGTTGTTCAATTTCTCTGACCACGAGTCGCTTGATATGAAAGGCCGACAGATTACGATTGATGAGCCGATCGATATTCATACCACCGTTGGAAACAAGGATTCCTATGCTAACCGGAGGGTCATTCGGAATGGGCAGTTTGACGCGGTTGATAGTGCGAACTGGAACAGCGATGTATTCACATCCCAAGCGACATATTCAACTAGTAACAACAAGCAATTGACCGGCGTTATTAATGTTGCTCAGATTCAAGTTGGATCGCTTGTTCAGGGATCAGGCGTTGGCCGGGAGGTTTATGTTGAAAGTGTCAATATCGGAGCGCAGACTGTTAACCTAAGTCAGCCGCTCTATGATGCGGTTGGAACGCAGGTTTTCACATTTACACGCTTTAAATACATTCTGGATTTCCACGGGTTCAGCTCTCTGTCACGGTTTGTGCTCGATGATGTGGACCTGAAATGCAACGGGAATGCCAGCGGTATCATGTTGGCGAAAAATGGTTTGATTTTCCACGTGCGCGATTGTTTTCTGACCAAACCTAAGGATCGCGGAATTACGTCGATCGGAACCGGCTGTCAGGGTATGCTGGTAGATCGTTGTCAGTTTTTGTCAAACGAGCAGCCATTGCGTGCGCAAGACCGTAGATCCATAGCATTGAATGTAAATGCGAATGACACGAAGATCAGAGATAATCGTGTTGTGAAATTCGGCCATTTTGCTGTCGTTAACGGGGCAGGGCATATTTTCACCGGCAACCATTGGTTTCAGGGGGACAATGAACCCAATGGACTAGTACAGGCGGGTATCGCCTTTACGCAAACCAACGTAAAATCAACCGTGACAGGCAACTACATCGACAACAGTTTTATAGAATGGACGAATGAGCATGACTCAGAACCGGGGTTTTCCAGCGAATCTTCCTTTGGTGGTCTGACAGTCAGCAGCAACATCTTTACCGCGAATGATGTGGCCCCCTGGTTTAACTGGATTGTTATCAAGCCCTATGGGCCAGGTCATTTCGTGAGTGGCATGAACGTTTCCGGTAATACTTTCAAATCGTTAAACGGAAATATTGACCGGGCCGACTATGTTGACGATTCAATTGCCGGGCTTGATTTTGGACGAATGCGCAACGTTGTTTGGTTGGGAAATATTTACATTGCCCTAACCAACCAAACACACAACCCCGTCACATTACCACATACGCAGGTAACGGACGCGAAGACCTGGGATGTGGATTTTTCTGCGCATTTGCCATTTGAGGGCCGCGCGCGCCGGGTTACCGGCATAGTGGCTGAAGGACAAATCAGCAAAGGGCTGAACACGCAGGTAACCGACATGCCTTTTGTTTCCGTCGAGCAGGGTGCCAACAAAAACCACATTCAACTGACTTGGGCAGAAGCCTGTAAAGGCACGGTGCAATTGACGGCGCGCGTGGATAATCCGATCTAACGGTCTAATTGAACTTTATTTTGAAACGGGATGCGATTTTCGTGTCCCGTTTTTATGTCGGCTCACGTTCTTACAGCCTGTGCAAAAGACAGAATCGAGTTAGACTGAAGCAAAAGGAGGAGCGGATGCCAAGAATTTCAAAGACCACCGAGCTTCAGACAGTAATCACGACATTTGAGATGACGCCAGGTACCTGTCAGGACCTTTTGGACGCGTTAACCGATGCCTACGAGAAGTTTATTAGGCACCAACAAGGGTTTATCGCTGCGGGACTTCACGTCAATGATGCACAAACGCGCATCGCGAATTACTCGCAGTGGCAGCGACGCGAAGATTTCCAAGCTATGCTTCGGACGGATGAGATGCGGAAGCGAAACCGTGAAATTTCAGCCCTCTGCAAAAGTTTTGAACCTGTCATGTATGAGGTTTCTGAGGTTTTTTAGAGCCGGCCAAGAGGTAGCCAGCGATAGGCGCCTATTCCCGACTGGGTGAACACCTGTTCTGGCTTAAAACTTTCTGACGGTTCCAATTTTCAAACCGTACTCTCGGTGTTCAGCTGCCCCGATGCTTAACCCGACTTCGATCCGATTGCCGACACCAGTTTGCCAGGTCAACCCGGGCGCAATTTCGATTTTGCTTGTGGCGCCGTCGTAAGTTTCGGCCCGCAGGTTGAGCATCAGGTCTATATGGTCACTGAAGTGATAACCCCAGGTGGCGTCGAGTTTGAGTAACGGGGTATCAGACGCTTTCCTGAAAGTTGCAAAATTATTGATCGCGAGCCAGCTACTGCCAATATTCCTCCCCCAGTTAAGACCGATGCGCAGCGCCGGGGCTGGGGCTCCAGTAAGGTCGGCGTGTTCACCGATGGCAAAGGTGAGCGCGTAGCGGTTTCTTAGATTGTTGGTGTGAAGCGGAAAACTCAGGAACAAAAATGTTTCCGTACTTTCCCCCGATCCACTGCGAAACCCATCAAACCCAAGCGTCAATTGTGGGGACAAGCCGTATTCCGCATAAAGGGACTGAAATCTTCGTGGAACGCCAAGTGAATTTACTGTCATGATTTCAGAAAACGCGAGATAGACCGTTCCATGCTCGCGGGGCCAAGCCCCTGCGTTACCCAAACATGGGGCGAAGAAACATAGAAAGAAAGCTATTAAACGGAACATGGTTTCCCCGGTTTGCCGAGGAAGATCATCAGGTGTTGGTTAATGGGTGATTAAAAACACAGGCGCTCCGTGAGTGTCGTGCTCTACGTTTCTTACCTTGGGAGTGATGTCTACTAACCAGAATCTTTTCGAGCGGGCCCAAGAAAGAAGTATCCCAAGGCAAAAGAAAAACACCAAGGGTAAGGTTAGGGCTAAGGTAAAGTTGTATCTGTTCAGCCTTGCAATATTCCTGCTAGAACACGCTTGGTTATGAACGTTTAACACTTAGTATACAGATCCCGATTGCCAGGAACACTGTACCCAAACCCAGACTGAGAAGGGTGGTTTCGCCTACTATTTTTCCAAGGTCGATTATCGTAGCTGAGAAAATGTCTCTAGAATTCGTGACGGGTATTGGTTCAGCTACGACTTTAATTTCAGGGGCCGAACGGCTTATGGGGATCAATTTTGGCATGACTAACACAAGAAAGAAGGTTAACCCGTTAACAGGCTTCCGTAGCCACAAGTTTGTTTGGTTGTTTTTGCGAGCCACGAACAAAGAAAAACCAGTAGAAATCCGCGACCAAGTAAAAGGGTTAGATCATATCTGGCGAGTTTCTCCTCGCTTAGAGAAGGTACAAGAGCGATTGCAACGATTGGGGTAAAGATAGCCAATACGAGCGATTTCTGTAGTAAATTCTCAAAAAAATTTTCGAACATCAAAAATGCTTCCTTTCAGAAGGACAACTATAGATTGCATTAAGAGACAGGGGAACCCCAAGAAAGTTTACTTTCGGAAAGGCGGACTTAGATGCACGCAAAGGGTAGTTCTGGCGCTGAGTATTCGGCGGTACCGATCTAAAGCTGATGTATTTTCATATTGGTTCTCATGGCGTTATGATTTGCTCGCCAATAGAAATATTCCCAAGGTCAAAAAGATTATGCTTAGGGCTGACCCAAAGAGCGTCGATTTTCCAACCATCAAACCGGCGTCGATAACGATGCTTGAGAAAGAGTAAACCGTATCAGGAACGGGTGTTGGACCAGCGATAGCAATTTCACCAGGCATGGTCCGTTGTGCAAGGTTCAATACTAAGGCAATTGCAGTTGAGAAGAACGACAAGCCAACCAAGGACAATCCGTAACCCCAGATTTCACGCTTTGTCTCAGCCCAACTCACCAAAATTATGACAACCCAGGAAATGCGAAAAGCGAGATGGATAAAATTTGCATCAGAGAGTTCGCCTGCGTCAAACAGCGGAACTATTGCGAATGTGCCAAGCAAGTTGGCGATCATGACCACAAACAATTTAAGCACGATGTGCGAAACAAAATTCACTAACATCCCTTTATCCCCTTAAACAACTTAAGATTGTTTTAAAGAGAAGATGGTATCTCAGAAAATTCTCAAGGTGTAAATAACCAGTTTCACTACGCTTTTTTTTGTGATTTTCCGCGATACATTCTTGTTCCGGCCTTACCTGCCGTCGAACGCCCACGTGTTTTCACCGCGGCTTCTGAAGCTGCGTCTATAGCAGACTGCCGGGCAAGCGGGTCGTCTGCTATGGCGAGTTCAACCGCTTCAAGCCGTTTCACCTCGTCCCGGATGCGCGCGGCTTCCTCAAACTCGAGATTCTCGGCAGCTTTACGCATCTCTACGCGCAGACCATCAAGATGCGCCTGAAGATTGGCTCCAACCATCGGATTTTCGAGCTTGGCAGTAACGCGCAACATATCAACGTCGCCCTCGTAAAGCCCGGACAGCACATCACCGACGTTCTTCTTGATCGTTTCGGGCGTGATGCCGTGTTTTACGTTGTATCCAACCTGACGTGCGCGGCGGCGGTCTGTTTCGGCGAGGGCCCGTTCCATGCTGCCGGTGATCCGGTCAGCATACATAATAACACGGCCTTCGGCGTTCCGCGCGGCCCGCCCGATGGTCTGGATGAGCGACGTTTCAGAGCGCAAAAAACCCTCTTTGTCCGCGTCCAGAATCGCCACCAATCCGCACTCAGGTATGTCGAGCCCTTCGCGCAACAGGTTGATACCAATAAGAACGTCGAAAGTACCAAGGCGCAGATCACGCAGAATTTCGATCCGCTCCAAAGTATCGATGTCAGAATGCATGTAGCGCACGCGAATGCCCTGTTCGTGCAGGTATTCGGTCAAATCCTCGGCCATACGCTTGGTCAGCGTGGTGACCAGAATACGCATGTCTTTGGCCGCGACGTGCCGGATTTCATCGAGCAAGTCATCAACCTGCATTTCGACGGGACGAATCTCGATCTGCGGATCTATCAGACCTGTCGGACGAATAACCTGTTCAACAAATACACCGCCGGATTGTTCGAGTTCCCATTTAGAAGGCGTGGCGGACACATAAACAGATTGTGGGCGCATTGCGTCCCATTCCTCGAACTTCAGGGGACGGTTGTCCATGCAGGACGGCAGGCGGAAGCCGTGTTCCGCCAGTGTAAACTTTCGGCGATGGTCGCCTTTATACATGCCACCGATCTGCGGGATCGAAACATGTGATTCATCTGCGAAAACAATTGCGTTGTCGGGAATATATTCGAACAAAGTCGGGGGGGGCTCACCCGGTGCGCGGCCTGTCAGGTACCGCGAATAGTTTTCGATACCGTTGCAAAACCCGCTTGCTTCGAGCATTTCGAGATCGAACTTGGTGCGCTGTTCCAGCCGCTGCGCTTCAAGCAGTTTGCCCTCGTTTTCAAGCTGCTTCAGACGAACTGCCAGTTCTTCCTTGATCCCCTTGATCGCCTGCACCAGCGTCGGTTTTGGCGTCACATAGTGCGAGTTCGCGTAAACGCGCACCTTTTCCAACGTGTCCGTTTTTTTACCCGTCAGCGTGTCAAACTCGGTGATTGCCTCCAGTCCGTCACCAAAGAAGGATAACCGCCAGCCGCGGTCTTCAAGGTGTGACGGCCAGATTTCAAGGCTGTCGCCCCGGACCCGGAAAGAGCCGCGCACAAACGCATTGTCATTGCGCTTGTATTGCTGTGCGACCAGCGCCTGCATGATTTCGCGTTGGTTGTAGTTTTCACCCGTCACAAGGTCGAGCGTCATCGCGGTGTAGGTTTCGGGCGAGCCGATACCATAGATGCAGCTGACAGAGGCGACGATGATCACATCATCCCGTTCCAACAAGGCGCGGGTCGCCGAATGGCGCATCCGGTCAATCTGTTCGTTGATCTGGCTTTCTTTTTCTATGTAGGTGTCAGAGCGGGCAACATATGCTTCGGGCTGATAATAGTCATAGAAACTGACAAAATACTCGACCGAGTTTTCCGGAAAAAAGTTTTTGAATTCTCCGTACAACTGTGCGGCAAGCGTTTTATTGGGGGCAAGGATTATTGCGGGGCGCTGGGTTTCTTCGATCACCTTGGCCATGGTAAAGGTTTTGCCGGTACCGGTCGCACCCAGCAACACCTGATTGCGTTCATCGTCATTTACGCCCTCTACCAGCTCTGCAATTGCGGTTGGCTGATCGCCAGAAGGTTGAAACTCTGTATGCATGACAAAGCGTTTGCCGCCCTCCAGTTTCGGGCGCACCTGTGCATCAAGTTTCGGGGCAGACAACAAAGACATTGGGCTGATTCCTTCCGCCCTGTAGATTTGATCTGTTTTTGTTCTTGTTCAAGGGGCGCGGCGATACCATTCATAGGTAAATGGCGCATTGCACGGTAAGGGCGCATTAATTAAAATTAAAAACAACCTATAGATGTTTTTTCTGTTGCGATGTTAACTATGCTCGCGTAACGTGCACTGACAAGCAGCACTTGGTTGTCGGTTCTGGCGCACCACCTACTCACCCCTCACTCCTCGTCATGAACCGGCAACCGCCCCTGCGGTAATTGTTGCTTAGGTAAACCAGGCGCATTCCTGCATTTGTAGACTTGAAATTACGGTATGAATTCCCGATAACGGGGCACCGATGATAGGAGAGTTCCATGCAAGCGCGCATTTACAAGCCAGCTAAAAATGCCATGCAGTCCGGCACTGCAAAGACCAAGGAATGGACGCTTGAATTCGCTCCAGCTTCGGCCCGCGAGGTTGATCCGCTCATGGGGTGGACAAGTTCCTCTGATATGCAGTCACAGGTCCGTCTGAAATTTGCAACCAAGGACGCTGCCCTTGAATACGCGGCGGAAAAAGGGCTCGACGTTGTCGTGATGGAACCTAAAGTCCGCAAACCAGTCATCCGCAAAGGCGGGTATGGCGAAAATTTCGCCACCAATCGCCGGGGTGCCTGGACCCACTAATTATTTTCGCCCCAAATAGTGTTTGATGCGAAAAGCAGTTTCGCTTTAAACAATGGGTGCTTGCCACTTGCGTTTTAGCCAGAGTCAAAGCAAAAGACGGCCCAGTGGTCCCATAGCTCAACTGGATAGAGCACCTGCCTTCTAAGCAGGGGGTTTCAGGTTCGAGTCCTGATGGGATCACCATTTCTAAGAACACTTTGTCATAAGTTGGCTAAGCAAGACCGCGCATGGTCGTTAAGAGGATGAAAGACGGTGCGCCACAAGATAGGAAAAACACCCTATAACGGTAAGGATCGTCAAAATACTGAGCATTACATCATAACCGCCGCGCTCCCAGATAAGAGAGCCCAGATAGGGCGCTGTTGCCGAGCCACCGAGGTAGGGTAGGGCAAGGGCGCCTGATTTGGCACCAAAATTCCGCTGTCCGAGTATGTCCCTTGTAATAAGAGGACGCAGGATGCTGACGGTTCCATACGCTCCTGCGAAAAGTATGACAAAGGACGACAGGAAGGCGGGCGACGCACCACTGACCGCTAACAAAACAATCGACAATCCGATCAGTACAAAAGCCACGACAGCGATGCCGTGGTGAGATGTGTATTTTTCAGAGGCCATCATCGCCAGTCTGCCAGCAACCTGCATCGGACCTATGAAGGAGGCGGCGAGCACAGCCATTTCGCCCGAGAGGCCACGTTCATCAAGGATTGGGAGAAGGTGGTGCAAAGTGGCCCCGTGCACCACAGCAATAGAGGCGAAACCGATCGCCAGAAACCAGAAGGCAGGTCTTTTCAAAAACCCGTCTTTCTCGCCCGTCTCATGTTTCTCATTTTTGGTGCTATCCATGCGGCCCTGCTCAAGGCCACGGGCCCCGCGCCACAGCAGCGGTGTAACGAAAAGGATCACCATCAGCCCGAACATGACTGTCGCCGTGCGCCAGCCTAGCTGGCTTGCCAGTGTGTGCATCACCGGAAAGCTAATCGTGCTTGCAAACCCTGCGGCAAGCGTGATGAAGATGATCCCGCTTTTTGCCTTCTCTCCCCGCGTGCGGGTGATCAGGGCGAAGCAGGGTTCATAAAGGCACCCGGCCATCGTCATCCCGATAGCGGCCCAAACCAGATAGAATTGCCAAAGCTCTGTAACCATTGACAGAAAAAGCAATCCGATTCCGCCACAAAAAGCCGACCCTGCCATCAGCAACGGCCCGCGCCCCTTGTCGATAATCCTGCCAGTTAAAGGAGAGAGCATGGCTGATATGAGAACCGCCAGAGTGATCGCGGCGGTGAGATTGGTTTTGGACCATCCTAGTTCCTGCTCCCATCTTAGCAGGGAGGCTGGGAAGATATAGTAAAGCCCCGCCCAGACCAGTGTCTGACCCAAAGCAAGATGCAGTATGGCGCGATCTTTAGGCATAAGGCTCTCCTGCTTTAATAGCTGCATGCTAGGCTTAGATAGGGGAACAAGAAAATGAGAATTTTAGATGCAAGGAATGAGCATTCCCAATTCTGTCTTGGTTGAACGGTTGCACCGGAACAAATCAGAGACAATAGAAAAGGCATGCTTGCCCATCCGTGTAGCGCGTTTTAGTTTGAGTGGCGCAAATGTCAGGAGCGAATTTTATGGATTGGATTGATCGTTTTGCCGGGCTGTCCAAACTGCCCGCGCCAATCCGGGATTTGCTCGTCGAGAAAAGCATGATCGTCAAGGTGCCGAAAGACACCGTGATATTTGGCCCCGGAAAAGCCCCCGAAAACCTGCTTTTGCTGATTGAAGGAACCGTTCGCGTCAGTCAGACAACCGAAGGCGGGCGTGAAATCGTGCTTTACAGGGTGCACGCCGGTGAAAGCTGCGTTCTAACAACGGCTTGTCTGCTCGCCTACGAGGATTATTCGGCAGAAGGGATTGCCGAAACCGATGTTGTCGCCGCAGCGATTCCGCGTGAAGTTTTTGATGAACTGGTCTCAGACTCGACTGATTTCCGGCAGTTTGTATTCTCTGCCTACTCAAGACGCATTACCGACCTGTTTTACGTTATCGAGGAAATCGCTTTTCGTCGGATAGATATTCGTCTGGCGCAAAAACTGCTGGAGCTTGGTCGTGACACCGGATCTTTGCACACCACACATCAGCAGCTCGCAACAGAGCTTGGCACCGCACGCGAGGTGATTTCGCGCCAGTTGCAAGACTTTCAGCGCCGCGGGTGGGTCGTGCTCAGCCGCGCTGTGGTCACACTCACCGATACTGCGGCGCTCGAAAAATTAGCGCGTTCCGAATAAATTCCACTGCTCTGTGACAAGATCACCGACCGGCGAGCGGTGGCGTTGTATAATGAAGGGAGCAGAAAGAATCGGAGCAAGAAAATGTCTAAGAATGTTGGAAGCCTGGACCGCGGCCTGCGCGCCTTGATTGGCGTCGTGTTGCTGGGATTGGCCTTGTTTAGCAATATAACCATGTTTGAAAGTGGCCTGATGAAGTGGGGGGCCATTATTGTTGGGTTGGTCATGCTCGCAACATCGGCAATGCGCGTCTGTCCGCTTTACTTGATTTTTGGTATTAAAACCTGCCGGTCTTCAAAATGATGACAGAGTTTACCCCCTGGGCCTCGCTGTTCGGCGGTTTTTTGATCGGCTTAGCGGCAGTTCTCCTGATGCTATTGCATGGTCGTGTTTTTGGCGCGACTGGCATTTTGTCGGGCGTGCTGTTTCCTTCCAATTCTGGCGACTGGCTTTGGCGCGCAGTGCTTGTTCTGGGCATGGTTTCAGGACCGGTCCTCTATTTGCTGCTGACAGGAAGTTTTCCAGCGGTTGAGGTGCCGGTTTCGCTGCCAATGCTTTTGGTTGGCGGGTTTGTTGTTGGAATTGGCGTAACGTTGGGGTCTGGGTGCACGTCAGGCCATGGCGTATGTGGAATGGCACGGCTTTCGCTGCGCTCGATCGTAGCGACATGTACCTTCATGCTGACGACCTTTGTGACCGTCTTCGTAATACGACATTTGCTTGGAGCGGGATAAAATGCGTTTGATCACATATTACCTCGTTGGGCTGATCTTTGGATTGGGGATATCCATTTCCGGAATGGGAAACCCAGCCAAGGTCGTGAACTTTTTTGACATTGTGGGAACGTGGGACCCAAGCCTTATTTTTGTGATGAGCGGCGCACTTGTTGTGACTTTTTTGGGATATCGGGTTGTGCTGGGCAAACCTAAGCCCGCGATGGCCAAAGCATTTTTACTGCCAAGCAACCAAGAGATTGATCTGCCACTTGTTGGCGGTGCGATCATATTTGGTATTGGCTGGGGGATTGGCGGGTTTTGCCCGGGCGGTGCCCTGCCAGTGATCGGAACTGGCAAAATCGAAGTAGTGTATTTTATCGCAGCGCTGCTGGCCGGCATTTTTGTCGCCAGACAGTTTCAGGCGCGTTTGTTATGAGAGGAGAGAATTCAATGTCGGATTATCCGGTAAACATGGATGTTAAGCCAGAGGTGACGGCGTTTTTTGACCCCGACACGAATACAATCTCTTATGTGGTGAAGGACCCATCCTCTGACGCTTGTGCCATCGTCGATTCAGTGATGGATATCGACTATGCGGCCGGTCGGATAACACCAGACAGCGCAGATAAAATCATCGATTTTGTCCAGAGCAATGGTTTGAAGCTGATCTTGCAGATCGAGACCCATGTTCATGCAGATCACCTGTCTGCAGCACCTTATATTCAGGATAAGCTGGGAGGCGATATCACCGTGGGCGACAAGATTACCGTGGTGCAGGAAACTTTTGGTAAAGTTTTCAATGAAGGGACAGAGTTCCAGCGCGATGGAAGCCAGTTTGACCGGTTGTTTAAAGATGGTGACACATACAAGATCGGTTCGATGCAGGGGGTTGCCATTCACACTCCCGGCCACACGCCGGCTTGTATGGTGCATGTCATTGGCGACGTAGCCTTTGTAGGCGACACATTGTTTATGCCCGATGGCGGTTCTGCCCGCGCGGATTTCCCAGGCGGTGACGCTGGAGAGCTTTATGATTCAATTCAAAAAGTGCTCTCATTGCCGGATGACATGCGCTTGTTTATTTGCCACGATTATGGGCCCAACGGGCGCGAGATACGCTGGGAAACGACGGTGCGCGAAGAAAAGGCCACAAACATTCATGTGGGTGGCGGCACATCGCGCGAAGAGTTCGTGAAAATGCGCGAAGATCGCGATGCAACACTTGATATGCCGCGACTGATTATTCCCTCTTTGCAGGTGAACATGCGGGCCGGGGATATGCCGCCCGCAGATGAGGACGGCAATACCTTCCTCAAAGTTCCTGTAAATAAGCTCTGAAAACTTTAGAATGGGAATTCGTAAAATCGGCGACACCCTTTCGGTGCCGGCCAAAATCTGAGCGTCTGATGTTGCGCAGCTTGCGACAAATTGATGATGCGCGATCATTTACAAATGCCCCACTGGTGGATCACCAGCGGCGTAGATTTTTTCTGGATGAACTTACATGCAATGTTTTATTGCCCCAGGCGCAGGCGAAGCGAAAACTGACGGGCAAATTGAATCGGTCATCGCAGAGTGATCTTGGCAAATCTTCACGAAAGGCTTAGGGAACGGCAACGAAGTTTTCGCCGGGTCCTGTAATGACTTACCCCGCCCACCGCCTGTCTATTGCTCCTATGATGGATTGGATGGGGTGATAGGTTAGTTATTATTTACCAATGGTTTATGTGGGGTTAATTTGTGCGGTTGGCCTAAATGTTGGTCTATCTTGTTGTATTTTCGATTGTTTGATCAGAAATTGAAACTGAAAACCTCTAAAGACGGGCTCGAGCCGTGACGAACAGGTGTCTTTCTCAATACCAAAGCAGTTAGGGCGGAAAGTGGACGTTCGCTACACCCGCAAAGCTCATTGCTGGAGTCGCATAAAGCTGCCATTCTTGGGACTTAGCCTGCGGTCGATAGCATTTCGTGACTTCATTGTCGAACCAGCTCTTTGGTCCGCTACCGTTTCTTCCGGCAAATGGCTAGGATCGACGACTGGTGCAAAAATGAGACTACAGTCCAAAGAACCGAAAAGAGGAATTCATGAGAGCGAGATCGGGAGCCGGGGCGTCAGTATCTTCCGGTGCAAATTTCCAAGCGCGTGTAGGCGCGTACATCGTTGTTAGCAGACTGTGTAATACTCAGTGTGCAATCTTGGGCGACGTGCCATTTCGACAGTTGAGTTTTGAAACAACTGAGGCCGTTGATGAAATCAACATTGTGCTAGCAGACGGGGCAACAACCTACATTCAAGCAAAGGCAACGATATCGTATTCAATGAATGCGGGAGGTGAACTCCGCAGTGTCGTCGAGCAATTTGTCAATCAAGAACCTCAAGAAGGCGCCAGACGGCACTGTCAGACAAAACTTGGTTGAAGAGGGCAGGTGGCTCACCTAGCGTTTCCGGATGACAAAACGCAGCCCATTTCGCTATTTCAAAACGTCGCCGGAGATCATCAGGCTGGCGGTTATGTTGTACGTCCGGTTCCCTCTTTCGTTGCGCAATGTTGAAGACCTTCTGCATGAGCGTGGGATTGACGTCAGCCACGAAACGATCCGGTTTTGGTGGAGCCGGTTTGGCCCGTTGTTCGCCGCTGAAATCCGTAGAAAAAGGGTTCAGCAACTTCGTGCTCAATCAAATTGGCAATGGCATTTGGATGAGGTGTTCGTAAAAATCAACGGTGTAACCCACTATCTCTGGCGGGCTGTGGATCACGAGGGCGAGGTGCTTGAAAGCTATGTCACCAAGCGACGTGATCGCAAAGCAGCATTGAATTTTCTCAGAAAAACGATGAAGCGCTTTGGCCAACCACATGTCATCGTGACCGATCTACTG
>Ga0316189_10004197_pt1 | contig 13900 bp, 11 predicted proteins | sample LowCovwburrow_MG_FD_204930 | JGI IMG/M metagenome (GOLD analysis project Ga0316189, IMG submission 204930) | Coastal sediment microbial communities from Maine, United States - Lowes Cove worm burrow | ecosystem: Environmental > Aquatic > Marine > Coastal > Sediment | place: USA: Maine...
CGGGTGGGGGTGGGCGGGGCGGTCATGATTAAACCAAACCACGCCACCCGTCTTCACCCCCGCCCCCAAGCCACCCCGGGCCCGCGAGCCGTCAGGCGAGCCCGGCGCGGACGCGCCGCCAAGGCCGAGCGCAGCGAGGCCGCGGAGGGAGGATTACGGGTGGGGGTGGGCGGGGCGGTCGTAGTTAAACCCACGCGCCGTACCGCGCTCCCCCCAAACCACCCGTGCCCCGCTCTCCGCCCCCAAGCCGCCAAGGCATCATCCCACTCGCACCTGCCCTCGCGCCGTCGCTCATCACGGGATCGAGTAGCACCTTCGTTCACAGGGGGTCCTCGTGTCCGCTTGCTCACTTGGCGCTGGTGGATACGCCGTCTTGTCCGGCTCGGGGTTTGCTCCCCCGCACTGCTTGAGGCAATCATCCATCCGCTTCTGCCTCGCCGGGTCGTAGGGATCCGGGACCGTGTGACATCCACTCGTGGCGACGAAGAGGAAAGCGAGCAGCAGCGCGCGGAGCATCTTCCCGCTCACTCTGCCGGGGCGGACTCGAGGACCTGCTTGAGGCGCGAGAGTCCGTCCTCGTAGTCCGCGCCGAGCATCCCATCCATCATGGCCGCAAAATAGCCTCCGAGGGCGCCGTCGGCAGTTCCGCTGAGACCCCAGGTCACCTGGGTACCCGCCCCGCTCGGTTCGAAGACCCAGTCCGCTTTGGGTTGTCCCATCTCGCCGAAGTCGAGCTGTGTCTCGATTCGCGACGGTCGCACGCTCGACGTGATCGTCTGCGTACCCTCCCCGGATTTCTCGCTGGTCCACGTTACAGTGGCACCAACGCCCGACTCGGGTCCGGTGTACGTGTTCTGAATCGTCGGATCGCGCGCCAGCCACGGAGACCAAGCCCCCCAGTTCTTCAGAGAGTTGACCTCATCGAACACGGCTTCGGGCGCAGCGTGGATCTCGATCGATCGCTCTACTCTAAAATCCTTCGAGAGAAACGAACCCACTCCGAACACCAGCAAGCTGAGTGCGATGAAGATCACGGCGACGAGCTTGAGTACACGCATGCTCAGTCCACACTCTTGCGAATCCGGTCCAAGACGGCGCGGATCTCGGTGATGTAGGCGGACTGCGCACCGGACGCCTCCATCTGCGCGACGGTGCGTTCAAGGCGCTCGATGTCTTCCGCGCGCTGGTCCCGCAAGGACTCGACCATCTCGGCGAACGAGTGATAGAGATCTTGCAACTCGTCGCCCTTCCGGATGCCCGTGGTGACCTCGAGGTGACCTTCCCCGACATGCCGGAAGAGCCGCTTCATGCGGTACGTAGGCCCCACGACTCGGTGGGTCACGAGAATCCCCGTCAAACCAAGGGCGATCGCGAGCAGTAGAACGCCGCCGACGATTGCATTGCGGACCTTTCGGTCTTCCTGCTTCGCGAACTGCTCCAGATCGTTGGCGGTGGCCTCATCGAGAGATGGCTGAGAAGCCATCTGCGCGGTGAACGCCTCGGTTTGTCCTTTTGAGAAATCGTATGCGAGGTAGCCGAGCACGCTCGCCACCGACACGGTAACGAACACCACCATGCCCGTGTACTTCAGCTGAAAACGCCGATCGAGCAGGTAGTTCTTCAACTTGCGCTGTCTCTTGTCGCCCATCGCGTCACTCACTTCCTACGTCCATCGCTCTGTCACGGTCAAAGACTTCCTCTTGCCTTGGCGGTCTCGAGGACCGTCGGTAGGCGGCGAAGAGCGCCCACGAATGCACCTTGAATCGCCTGCTCGGCGGTCTGGGAGGTGTAGCGCCCAGTCGCCGTCGCAGCGCCGCGGAGCATTCCGCGCATGTCTCGCCCCGGGTACGAAAGAACGATCACCGAGACCACCGCGCGGACGCCCGCCCCCTTCGGCTCGAGCGTCACGATCGAGCTCTCGAGGTAGAAGCCGTGTAGCCGGCGGCGCATGATCTCACTCTTGGCGGCTGCGGGCGTGAGGTCGTCGGGCGCCAATTCGATTCCCTTGAGCTTCAGCAATTGCTCCGACAGGTAGATCCTCGTGTCGAAAAGCATTTGCCTCGAGACCCGCTCGGCCTTGGCGCCCGGCATCCCCACCGCGACCAAGTACCGGGGCTCGCCCGGGCCTCGCTCGCGTTCCCCAATTGCCTCGAGCGCGGCGACCGCCTCGATCGCCGCCCGTCGGACGGACTTGTTTCGGTCTTTGGTCGCCCGCTCGACGAGCGGGAGCGATGATTTCGATTCGAGATGCCGCAGCGAGGAAATCGCGGACACCCGGACGGCGGGATGCTTGTCCCGCGCGGCCCGTTCGAGCGCGGCGACCGAGCGATCCGTCTTCGGGAGCTGGCCGATCGATAGTGCGGCTTGGGCGCGCACCCGAAATGCGCCGGAGGTGCGGAGAAGTCGCACCAGGTAGTCCTCACGCCCGTTGGCAGAAGCCGTAGTCGCGACCAAGAGCGCGAACACGACCAGAAGTCGCCAACAGTACCATCGGCCGATGTGCCGCCTCAAACGCCCCCGCCTTCCCCTGGTTTTCAGTATCACAGGTGCGCAGCTCTGCCGGCAAGCGATTGCGGCAAGCGGCCACGTTGACTGCCTGCCGCCCACCTCTCTATATTGCGCGGGCCCGACGGCCATCGGGGGTACAGAGGTCGAATGGAGTCACTGGATCTGAACAACCCAACGGTGCTGGGCGCGATCATCGCCCTCGCCGCTCTCATCGTGATCGGCGTGATCATCGGATTGGTGCGCGGCCGCGCGAAGCGTCAGCTTCCGCCGGCGCCGCCGACCACGCCACCTGAGGCGCTTCCCGAGGAGCGACCGAAGATAGAGATCCCCGAGGCGCCGAGAGCCGACGCCGAGCCCACGCAGCCGATCCGGCTCGAGGATTTGGTGCCTGGCGCCCCCCAAGAGCCCGTCGAAGCACCGGAGCATCCGCCTACGCTGATTCCGGAGCCCACGGTCGTGCCGCCACCGGCGCCGCCTGCCGATCTGGGCGCGTTCCGAGCGGGGCTCAAATCGACGCGCGGCAACCTGATCTCACGATTGGCTGGGGTCTTTCGAAAAGACCGAGAGTTCGACCCGGCCATTCTCGACGAAGTGGAGGAAGTCCTGATCACCGCGGATGTCGGTGTGCACACTACCCAGCGTATCCTCGACGCTCTCCGGGCCAAGATGAGCGGCGGCGAGCTCGGTTCGGCAGAGGAAGCGTGGGACGCCATTCGCGCAGAGTCGCGCATCATCTTGGCCGACAGCGGCGGTGGACTCTCCACCCCACGGACGCCGACGGTCATCCTCGTCGTCGGGGTGAATGGCGTCGGGAAGACAACGACGATCGGAAAGCTGTCGAGCCGCTTCGACAGGCAAGGCAAGACGCTCTTGTTGGCCGCGGGCGACACGTTTCGTGCGGCTGCCGTCACCCAGCTCGAGGTGTGGGGTCGTCGCGTCGGTTGTGATGTCGTCAAAGGCAAGGACCGTGCAGACCCTGGCTCCGTCATCTTCGATGCCATCCAACGTGCAAAGGACGAAGAGGTCGACATCGTCATCGCGGACACTGCTGGTCGCTTGCACACCAAGGTGCCGCTGATGGACGAGTTGAAGAAACTCGGTCGGACCGTCGAGAAAGCGCTCGGCCGCCCTGCGGACCACGTTCTGCTCGTCCTCGACGCCACGACCGGCCAGAACGCGATTCAGCAGGCCCAGCTCTTCAAGGAAGCCCTGCCACTCAGCGGGATTGTCCTCACCAAACTCGACGGCACGGCCAAGGGCGGCGTCATCCTCGGCATCGTCGACCAGCATCAAGTCCCGATCGAGTTCATCGGCGTGGGCGAGCGGGTCGAAGACCTCAAAGCCTTTGATACCGAGGCGTTCCTCACGGCCTTGTTCGAGACCCCAGAGGACGTCGAGGGCGCAGAAGAAGCCGTAAGCGCCAGCTAAGTTCGCGCGAAGACAACTAGTTTCGTCGAAAATCGCCCCACGATTTGGTAGTGCGATATCCGCCATGGTATAGTCTTGTCGTCCGACTGGAACGGACACTTGTTATGTGATTTCAGCGAGTTGCCGAGGTGGGGGCCGAAGCACTCGAGGGGGGAAGGCCAGAGGCCGATGCGAGTTTTTGGGGGGATTGCACTGCTATTGGTGGCGTTCGGATTTGCGCTTCCGTCGGTGGTGGAGGCCCAGATGGAGTTTTCCCTCGACGAAGTCGACGAGGAAGAAGCCGAGCCGGCCAAGCAGTCGGAGAGTCAGGGCGATCTCATTGAAGAGCTCGCCGCTGGTGAAGAGACTGCGGACGGACCGGAAGAGCCTGCACCACAACGCGAAGAGATCGCTGAGGAGATCTACGCGGTCCAGCAAATCTATGCGCTTCGCCTGAAGCGTTTCGAGCTGGCACCGTCCGCGGCGTTCACGCTGAACGACCCGTACCTCAAGCGGTACGGCCTCGGACTTGCGATGAACTACTGGTTCACCAACGTCCTGGCGATCGGCTTGAACTTCATCTGGTACGATTGGTGCGGCGAGAGGCCGGGGTGTAACCCGCTCGACCGTGGCACTGACATCGTTCCGCGGATTCAAAACCAGTTTCGGCTCGGCGTGCCGATCAACGATTGGCAGTTCGGCCTGTGGGCGAACTTCACGTACGTGCCGTTCTACGGGAAGTTCAAGGTCCGGAAGACGATTTTCCAATGGGATTCGTATCTCATCGGCGGTGTCGGCCTCATGCGCACCCAGCCGATTCCGGTCTTCGACCCGGAGGTGCGCAGCTTCGATTGGAACACGAACGTGGCCTTCAACGTCGGTGTGGGCCTTCGCATCTTCATGACGCGCTACCTCACCTTCTTTACCGAGTTCCGCGCGTACATGTGGCCCGACAGGTTCGAGAACGAGCGCGTAGACCCAGGCAACCGCAACGATCCATCGACCTGGCTTCAGTCGGGCTCGACCTTCGTCGCGAACACTTCAATCCAGATTGGCATCACACTGTTCCTGCCGGTCAAAGTTGAATACAGGCTACCCAAATGATGATGCGCGCACGACATACGCTTTTGCGAATCAGCTTCGTGGCAGCCTTGACGTTCGGTCTCGTGACGGCCGAAGGGCTTGCCGGCGACAACTCCGTGAGCGCACAAAGTGTCCAGGTCAGTGGACCGCTCAAGGGCGCACCATCGGTCAGAAACCTCCGCTTGTGGCGTGACATGCGCCTCCACGTGGAGCCGTTCTTCGCGTTCACCATCGCGGACGAGTACGCGCGCTCGCTCATCGTCGGCGGAGAGGTGCGATTCCACTTCCTCGACTGGCTCGGCATTGGTGGCTGGGGCGGCTACTCGGTCGGCCAGCTCGACACGAATCTCACGAAGGAGATCCAATCGAGCGGTGTCACCACAAACGCAAACCGTCTAGATCTGCCCTCTCGGGAGAACTACCCGGGTCAGGTCGGACGTGTCAATTGGTGGTCGGGCGTCGAGGTTCACTTCGTTCCGTTCCGCGGAAAGCTCGCCATGTTCCAGAAGGTCTTCGTCGATGCGGACATCGACTTCTTCGTTGGCGCAGCGTTCGTCGGAGTTGAAGAACGAGCGGACGCCGTCGGGCAGCCAGCGCCGGGCAACGTCACTTTCTGTCAGTTTGAAGGCAACGCGATGGACGACGGATGCCTCGGGAGCCAGGGTGCTCGGGCGAGCCGAGTGGCGATCGCCCCTTCGTTTGGTGCCTCCTTCAACGCATTCTTCCGAGAGTTCGTTGGCATCTCGCTTCGATGGCGTGGGATTCCGTTCAAGTACAACACGAGCGGCACCGACAACAATCGTGACGGCCAGATCGACAGTTCCGACCGACTGCGTCAGTTCAACAACATGTTCTCGGTCGGCGTGATCTTCGCGCTTCCGCCGAAGATCAAGACCACGAACTAGTCACCGCGCTGCCGCGAAGGGCCCTAGCCCTTCTTCCGGACCTCGCCCTTCTTGCCGAGGGAGTAGCCGGTGGGCATCTTCTTGGCCGCCTGTTCTTTCACGTCGGCGAGCTTCCAGCCCTGCTCGATGAAGCCGTCCAGGATACGCATGCGAACGCGGACGCTTTCCTCGACAACGAAGGCCTTGGCGAGTTGGTCTCGCGCCTGCTCTGCGTTGTCTTGATGAAAGATCGCGCCGACCGCGTGAAAACGTGCGGTCTCGTTCATGTCCTCGAGGAAGCGCGTCACGGCCTCTACGATGCGAGGGTCCCGGTGCTCTTCGAAGGTCGCCATGACGTCGATCTTCTTGTGCGGGTCGCGCTCGTACTCGGTGTGCATCTTGGCGAGCAGCTCGAGCAGGATGGTGATGACCTGCTCTTCCGTCTGGATCTCGCGCAGGATCTTGAGCGGCCAAGCGAGCGTATCCGAGGACTCGAGGAAATCTCGGACGGGCTCGAGCGCCAACTCACCATTCTGTACGATGCCGTGAAACGCCGCGTTCTTCTCCTCGCCGTCGGTGATGCTGGGATCGACACGCACGGTGAAGCGAACCAGGAGGCCGCGAATCGCCTCGTCGGAGCCGTCCTTCGCGAGCACTTGAATCGACTCCCAGCGCTCATGCTGCTGGGCGCGCTTGTTGGCCACCCGCGTGATGTGCTTCGTCAGCCCGCCGCCACCGCCCTTGAAGACGTCGAAAAGTCCCATATCGGGTCAACCCCTAGGCCGAACGGGCATCCCATGCAATGGGAGGGCTAGTGGATCACGACGGGCTTGAGGTTTACCTGGTCGCCGATCGTCTCCACCTTGAAGCGCACCATGCTGGCGCCGTGCTTCTTCGCGAGGTGTTCCGCGTTGCCACGAATCCGGTCGATGAATCGGCGCTCGGGCACGTTCGAGACGTCCTCTCCGAGCGATCGCTTGGCGGCTACGTAGTCAGCGAAGAGTTGAGCGTAATACTGCGCCTCTGGAACGGCCGCGAGCGCTGCGGACTCAGGATCTTCCGGCGGAAGGGGCCCAGCACCGCTTGGGCGCGCCTTCGGCTCCGGGCCCGTGATGCTCACCGCCTCCCAGCCGCCGCTGCTCGTCACCGCCCGGCCGTCTTCGTCCTCCTCCGCCACGCCAGTAAAGAGATTGATGAGCTGATTGATTCGATATGAGAGCCCGCCAAGCTCGGGTGTCTCGACCTCGAGCCGGACGTCGTTTCGCCCGTTGATCACGGCGAGGATGTCATCCTCCATCTGCTCGACGGGCGCGATGATGTTGTTGGCGGCGATGTATCCGTAGACGGTCACTCCCAGCAGTCCGAGAAGCGTCAGCCAGAGGATCATGTCCGCAATCGAGGCGAGCTCCGTGTGCTTGTCCTGCTGAGCCAGCATGACGTAACCCGCCGCAACTCCACGCGACATCGGAAGCGCCGAGGTGACGCCAACGTACGCATCGCCGCGGAGCTCGGCGCCCCAGGGCTGCGTAGGCTTGCCGCTAAGCGCGGCACCCGTCTCGGCGTCGAGGGGCGGCGCGTAGAGGGCCTTCTGCAGCGCGTCGCGGACTTCGACAGAGGTCGAGGTGCTGTAAATGCCCTCGTCAGTAATGAAGAGGAGGTCGTGACCGGTGAGCCTCGCCTCGCGCTTCGCGTAGCCGTTCGACAGGTCGTAGCCGACGAGCAGCGCGCCGACGATCCCGCCCTCCTCATTGCGAACCGGCGCCGCGCCGACTTGGAGCAGCTTGTCGTCGTGCCGCCATACTCCGGATCGGGCGCTGCCTCGTTTGAACACCCCTCGCAACAGATGAACCTGGCCGATCAGCGGCTCACCGAACATTCGGTTCGGGTCGGTATCCCGGGCGAGCACCCTGCCCGTCTCATCGATCACCGCCACGATATGCGGCCGCTCGTCGCGTCCGCGCGCGGGATCCTGAAACCACTTCGAGACGTCTTGGGCGGCCTCGAAGGCGCGGCTCCGGCGATTGGCTTGGCCGGAAGCCTTGAAGACGTGCTTCACCGACTTGCTCGCCGCCCGCTTCGACACCCACTCCGCCAAGCGGGCGCCGTCGGCTCGCCAGGAACGGCCGAAAAGCTCGGCATCGTCGCCAATACTGTCCTCCAGCTCGCGCACGAGCTCGGCTCGAAGCTGGGTCCGGACGACCAAGTAGGACCCCAGCCCGACCAGCAACACGATGACGAGATTGCCCGCAATCAGCTTCAGGCGCATGTCGCGACTCTCCTCAAGACGACCCCCAACGGCGGATTCCCCCTGTCGATCGGGGGGGTTACACCAACGCAGCCCGATTATCACCGCGCCGTTCGGGGCGTCAAGCTCGCGTCTTGCAAAACCTCGAACTGCTCCGATGTTTCGGATCGACCCCCAGAGGAGGACTCGACAATTCGACTCGATGTCCTCCTTCTAGGAAGTGGGCGCCGGAGCGCTCAACGGGTATGCTTCGCTCGAGCGCGATGCCGAAAGCGTGGAGCATGTTCTGTGACTGTCCGGAGCTGGCGGTCGATCTGAAGCGCGAAGCGGCGCGGATCGGTCTCGCGGTGGCCCCTGAAGTCGACGACTCACCCTGGGAGGCCGCCATCGTGGCCCTCGGCGCAGGCTTGTCCGCGGCGATCGCATCGGAGCGAGCCCTCGAGCCGGACGCACTCGTTCGCTTGGCAGCCGCGGCCCAGCAGGCGGGGCGAAAGGTTCCTGTCGCGGTGGTCGGACCGCAGCCGCTCGGGGTGTTCCACGATCTCGGGATTCCCGCGGTGCATGAGACCGGACCGCTTCTGGCGGTGGCCGCTCTCCTGGAGCTCGGCACGGAGCGCCCCTGGGCAGCGACGACCAAGGAGCTGCCAAGCGTCGATCGCGTACGGCTGGGCGAGAGCGTCAGCCGTGAGAGCGACGGCCGCTTCGTTCGCCTCGACGACGGCCTGGTCGGGCATGAGGGGTCGGCGGGGATCCAGCCTATTGGCATCCCGAGGGACGTCGCGTCCGCTCTGCGATCCATGCGCGCATCGCAGGACGCGGCTCGCCCCAAGGTGCCCCAGGTGCAGGGGGTGGAGTCCGAGGCCGTGCTCGACGTGATCCTCGGCCCCAGGCGGGCGCTCTCGGACCCAGCGAGCAAGGCGGCTCTCCGGCAGTACGACGTTCCGCTCCCGCTCGAAGAGCTTTGTTCCACGCCCTCGCGCGCCGCATCCGAGGCCTCGCGAATCGGCTTCCCCGTACGTGTCGCATTGGCGTCACCCGATCTTCGGCTCTGGGACCATCCGGACCTGTCGGCCGAGGTGTACTCCGCGGGCCAGGCGCGTGATGCCTTCCGGCAGATCATGGCGATGGCCAAGGCTCGCGCGGCAGATGCTCGGCTCCTGGGCGTGACCGTCAGCGCCTCGACCCTGGCGCGGACTCTTCTCCAGGTGCGCATGGAGCCGCTCCCCTCCGGGCCAATCCTGACCGAGATCGGCTTCTCCGATCCGCACGGCCAAGCGTCCGGAGACCGCACGCAGACCGTGCTCCCCGCCAGCGCCAAGGCCCTCGAGCGGGTTCTGCTCCGCCTGAACGGCAGCTCGCTCCTGCTCGCCGGCACACCGAAGGAACGAAGCGCCGCGGTCACCGCCATCGGTGACGTCTTGATGCGCCTCGCCGCTTTTGCCCACCAGTGGCGGGATGAGATCGAGTCGGTCGAAGTCAATCCGCTCGCGATTCTGGTGGGTGGCGAGCTCGAGCTTCGCGAGGCCTGCGTGACCGTTGGGGACGCGTTCAGCCGCTCCTTGAACGCCAGCGGCTGACGGGGGTGAGTACCCTAGAGCACCCTGCCCGTCGGCGAGCCGCTTCGTCGAACCTCTTCGATGGTCCCGGCGACGACAACCTGTCCGCCCTTCGGGCCCGCCCCGGGTCCCATATCGATCACCCAGTCGGCGTTGCGAACGACGTCCATGTTGTGCTCGACCGCGATGACCGTGTGACCCTCGTCGACCAGTCGGTGGAGGATGCCAATCAATTGCTCGACATCGATGAAGTGAAGCCCACGGGTGGGTTCGTCGAACACGTAGAGCGTGGGCTTTCGGGCGGGCTGCGCCAGGTCACGCGCGAGCTTCACTCGTTGTGCTTCACCGCTGCTCAAAGTGGTCGAACGGCGACCGAGCGAAAGGTAGCCTAGGCCGACCCGTCGAAGCGCCTCGAGCTTGCTGCGAATCGAGGGCACCGCTTCGAGAAGTGAGTACGCCTCGTCGACGGACAGAGCCAACACTTCGGCGATGCTCAGGCCCCGATAGCGGATCCGGAGCGTCTCCTCGTTGTAGCGCGCGCCATTGCACACCTCGCAGACGACTTCGGCATCTGGCAGCAGCTGCATCGCGATGCGCTGCACACCCTCACCCTTGCACTCCTCACAGCGACCCCCTTTGACGTTGAAGCTGAAGCGGCCTGGTCGAAACCCACGCGCGCGCGCTTCCGGAAGCCCGGCGAAGAGCTCCCGGAGAGGGCCGAGAACGCCGAGGTAGGTAGCGGGGTTGGAGCGGGCGCTGCGTCCGATGGGGCTCGCATCGACGAAAGAGACCCGTCCGAGACCACTCGTCCCCTCGATGGAGACGCCGCCTGCAACCTCGGCGCTGAGACCAAGGGCCTCGCGCACGGCAGGGAGCAAAGCGTCCACGACCAACGAGCTCTTGCCACTTCCGCTGACTCCGGTGATGCAGATGAGGGAGCGCAGGGGCATCTCGACATGAACATCGTGGAGATTGTGCAAGGCATCGACGCGGAGGACGAGCGACCCAGCATGAGGTTCGCGGCGTGCATCGGGCACTGGCATCGTTCGTCGTCGAGCGAGGTACGCGCCCGTCAGTGAGCTGCTCGAGGCGGTCAATGCGTCGAGGCTTCCCTCGGCGACTAGTGCCCCCCCTTGCTCTCCTGCACCCGGGCCGAGCTCCACGAGATGATCGGCGCTCCGCATCATGGACTCGTCGTGTTCGACGACGACCACGGTGTTTCCGATGTCGCGAAGGTTCGTCAGCGTGCCGATGAGGCGCGCTGCGTCCGCGGGGTGAAGGCCGGCTGTGGGTTCGTCGAGGACGTAGAGCACACCCGATAGGCGCGCACCGAGCTGGGTGGCGAGGTGCACGCGCTGCGCTTCGCCGGCGGAGAGCGTAGCTGAGCTTCGATCGAGGCTGAGGTAGCCGAGCCCGACTTCGTCGAGGAACCTGAGCCGGTCGACGATCGATTGCACCAATGGCCGGAGAGCCACGGCGAGTTCTTCGGAGAGTTCGATGGTTTCGACCCAAGCTCGGAGCGAGTTCGCGTCGCGCGCGTTGAGCTCGTCGATCGCGGCGCCGCCAATGCGGACCGAACGCGCGTTCGGATTGAGACGAGACCCGCCGCACTCCGGGCAGCGCTCCATCGTGGCGAACTGACCCAGCTCCTCGTCGAGAAACTCGAGTACGCGCTCCTCATCACCGCCTTCGGCAAGCTTTCGGCGCGCGTACTCCGTTGCACGCCGCTCGAGGCCGGGAAGAATCCCTTCGAAGCCCTCGCCGCCATGAAGCGTGAGCGCCCGCTGCTTCACGGACAGCTTCTTGAATGGCTTGTCGAGGTCGATCCCAGCGTCGCTCAGCTTCTCGAGCATCGAGCGGTAGTACGCGAGGTTCGGCTTGCCCCAGGCAGTGACGGCGCCGCGTCGAAGGGTGGCCTCGGGATCACCAAGCGCGAGCGCCTCGGTGAAATGGCGAGTCCGCCCAAGGCCATCGCACCGCGCGCAGGCACCGAGGGGCGTGTTGAACGAGAAGAGCTGGGGCGTGACATGTGGAATCGAGGCGTGACCCTCGAAACACGTGTAGCGCTCCGAGTAGCGGTGGCGGGTGCCGTCCGGTTTGCGCAGCACGACGACCCCGTCGCCAAGCCGGTACGCAAGCTCGATCGCCTCGGCGAGCCTTGGTCGAATACCGTCGCGCACGGAGAGTCGGTCGATGACGACATCGACCTCGGAAGCCTTTGACAACGACTGCACTTCCTCGAGGTCAGCGGGTGCATCATCGACGCGCAGTCGAACGAACCCTTTGCCTCGGAGTTCGTCGAGCAAACCCTTTGGGGGAGTGACGCCAGCTCTGACCACGGGGGACAAAACGGAAAACTTCGTTCCCTCGTCGAGGCCTAGTGCAGCCTCCGCCACCTCCGCGACGGAGTGCGCATGCAGTCGTTCACCGCAGGTGGGGCAATGCACTTCTCCAACCGTAGCGAACAGCACACGAAGGTAGTCATTCACCTCCGTCAGGGTGCCAACTGTCGAGCGCGGGTTTCTCGAGGGTTCCCGTTCGCGCACGGCAAGGGCCGGGCAGAGCCCGTCGATGACGTCGACGTCGGGTCGAGGGAGCTTCGTGAGCACGCGACGCGCGTGACCGCTCAAGGACTCAACGTAGCGTCGTTGCCCCTCCGCGTAGAGCGTATCGAACACCAGACTCGACTTTCCGCTCCCGCTCGGACCGGTGACGACGGTCAGCGCGGCCTTCGGCAAGCCGAGTGTCAGATTCTTGAGATTGTGCTCACGGGCGCCTCGAATGACGATGCTGGCCGTCATTCTCCCGGTCCACCGCTGAGCCGCTGAGCTGCCGCGATGGCGGCAACCATCCCGCTCGCGGACGCGGTGCCGGAAGCGGCGGCGTCATAGGCGACGCCGTGGTCGACGCTCGTTCGGATGAAGGGCAGGCCCCAGGTGACGTTCACGGCCTCGCCCCAGTCGAGAATCTTCGAAGGGATGGTCGCTTGGTCGTGAAACATGGCGACGACGCCGTGAGCACGCCCGTCGGCTGCGTAGCGAAACGCAGCCTCTGCGGGAGTTGGTCCGACGAGCTCGATCTCGCCGTTCGAATAGGGTGGGTCTTCGCGGAGATCCTCGAGCGTGGGCCCGATGATCGTTTCCTCTTCGGTGCCGAGAAGGCCGCCCTCCCCGGCGTGCGGGTTGAGGCCGGTGACCTCGATCCGCAAGGGACGCTTGCCCGGGTTCCAGCGGCCAAGCGCGTCCGCCAGGTGCCGGACCGTCCGCTCGATATGCGCGCGGGTGATTGTCGACGGGACGCGCTTGATCGGCCAGTGCGTCGCGACGAGCGCGACTTTGAGACGCGGGCCGATAAACATCATCGTGACGTTGTCTACGTTCACCCCAGCCTGCCGCGCCAGATGCTCGGTCTGCCCACGAAAGGAAACGCCAGTGAGGCTTACCGCTTCTTTGCTGACCGGTCCTGTGACGATGGCGCGCGCCGTGCCTCGAATCGCGGCGTCGCATGCAGCCTCGAGGGCCTCGCGCTGAGCAAGGCCTCCGTCGATGGTGGGTGCGCGGGCTTGCACCATCGTGATCGGCCAGCTCGCCACGTGCACCAGGCCCACCTCGCCCGGCGCCAAGGTGTCTGCCTCGCGAGGTTCCATGCGCCGAAACGAATCGAAACCGAAGCGCAGAAGCGCGCGAGCCATCCATTCCGCGTCGCCGTAGACGAGCGCGCGGTCAGTGCCGAGGTGTTTCGTGAGTGCCGATGCGGTGACTACAGGGCCGACGCCCGCCGGGTCACCTGCCGAGATCGCGAGCGGTGGGAGCACTACGGCTCCTTCATCTTGTAGCCAACCCCGCGGACCGTTTCGAGGTTGTTGACGGTGTGGCCGAGCTTCATGCGAAGGCGCCGCACGTGGATGTCGACGGTGCGGCTGCTGCCGTAGTAGTCGACACCCCAGACACGCTCCAGCAGCTGACGGCGAGAGAAGACTCGGCCGCGGTTCTGGCAGAGGAAGCTGAGCAGCGCGAACTCTTGATGGGTGAGCTGGCGAGGTCGGCCTTCAATCGTGACCTCATGGGCCGCGAGATCGATGCAAAGGGGGCCCATTTTGATGCGCTCTTGCTGCGCGAACTCGCTCCGGCTCCATTCGACGCGGCGGATCCGCATGTAGAGCTCGGCCGGAACGTAGGGCATCAGGGCGAAATCATCGAAGCCGTCCCCGACGTCGA
>Ga0316189_10004200_pt1 | contig 13899 bp, 10 predicted proteins | sample LowCovwburrow_MG_FD_204930 | JGI IMG/M metagenome (GOLD analysis project Ga0316189, IMG submission 204930) | Coastal sediment microbial communities from Maine, United States - Lowes Cove worm burrow | ecosystem: Environmental > Aquatic > Marine > Coastal > Sediment | place: USA: Maine...
TGGGTTTGTCGTGGAATTGGGTTCTAACGAAAGGTCCAATAAGTTTAAGGCGTCGGTGATTCGTGCGTTATTGGCCGTTTGTTCCAAGCCGCCAGCGGTACCAAATTTGCCTTGGGCAATAATCCCCATAGCCCGAATAGCGCGTTCAAAGGCTGGGTTTCCCGCATTTAAGTCTATGCTGAAGTCTTGATTCGTTGATACGCGATGTGTGTGACTGAAATCATCACCTTGGTAGTAATTTGCGGACTTAATCCGACCATCGGCTTCGGTTACGGTCGCGGTTTCATCACCACCTGCAACTTCGCTGCCCCCGGCAAGATTTTCAAGAACATCAATGTACGCACCGTTCGTGCCCACGGCAACAACGGTGTATGTCCCATCGTTTCCGGCGGTTCCGCCGATGGTGACTTTCATGCCGGCGACGATATTTGCAAATTCAGTCCCAGCTACACTTGTAATCCGGTCATTTCCTGTGGCGTTGTCGGTAAGCGTAAGATTTGTCGCGCCTGTGGATAATGTTTCCGTGCCTGTCCCACCTTCATCGGTGAGTTTGATTTGTCTGACGGTTACCGATGATAAACCAGCGGTTTCCACATAATAGGTCCCATCATTTTGAGCAGACCCCGTTATGGAAAAAGAGGAACCCGCCGTAAGACCGCTTAAGGCCCCGGCTGTTGCCGAAGTTATGGTGCCTGCGGCTCTATTGAAGGTTAAGGTTCCAAAATTTGCAGTTGTCATCGGCGTTGAGCTGAACGAACTGGAAACATTTGCCGTTGTGATCGAGTTTACGGCGGTATTATCATTCGTCGCGCCACCGTTTGTCGCATTTACGGTGATGGTTTGCGCTGTACCTGGTCTTGTCGCTGTGAACGTTAATTGCCCTGCGCCGCCTGCAGCAACGGTCACTTGAGACGTAATCGTGGGGCTCGTGTTGATGGCCGAGACCAATCCATCGCGAATAGCATTTAGACTGGTTTCGGCACCGGTCGTGGTGTAGGTGACGGTCGTGCCGTTAACCGTTGCCGAATATGTATCGCCAATTTCTCCGAATGTACCGCCGATTGTTACCGTATCAACCTGAGCAACGGCTGGGTTAATGGCTTCTGTTGGCGTCAGTGTTGGGGCTGCCGTCGCGGCTTCATCTGTCAGCATAACCGTTTTAACGGAGAGTATTGTTCCGCCACCCGATACGCCAGCAACTTCGTAAGTTCCATTGTTGTTGGCCGTGCCTGTAATTTCAATGGCGCTTCCGACGGTCACATTGGAAAATTGAGCGGTGGTTGCGGTGATCGTGCTGGTCCCCGCCGTTGTTGTGTCCCCGTCTGAATCCTGGGTGAAGGTCAACCAGTTCTTTTGCCCTGTGCTATCGCTTGTCAGGTCAAAGTTTTCCATGTGTTTTTCACGGGTCGTCGGGTAGTTGACGGAAAAGCCATCATATTTTGTTTGGAAGGCATCCAATGTGGTGAGGCCAAGGTCAACGGGTGCTGTGTTTGTCCGATTTCCTGAAAATTGATAACGACCACCAACACTGTCATTTAGGAATGTCGCCATAAATGACATTGTTGAAAAGGCCGAATCTTGAAGTTCTCGGATGGCCGTGCTGTCCGTGGGCGTCAGGGTATTAAATGAGGTCAGTTTTTTGCGAAAATCACGAACGATCTTATCAATATTTTCCATTGATGTGTTTTTTGTGGATAGATAAACATCTTGAATGTCATTGCTGCGTTTGAAATTGCCCAAGGTGCCAACTTCGACTTCATAAGTGACCAAACGCTGGGTTTCGGTACCCATATGCATATAGTCCAGAGCCTTCGTCTTGCTGGCAATCTTAATTTGTGAATCTTGCAAGCGTGTTTGTACCTTAAGAAGGTAGCTGTTTAACGATTGCTGCGATGCGTAATTTGCTATGCGTGACATGGTTTACCTCAATTCCGGCATTCTGCCGATGTTTCGTTTACTTAGAGAATGTTTTCCAGAGCATCGAACATCTTTTGTACAGTAGACGCAATTCTTGCGGCAGCACCATAAGCTTGTTCAAATAACATCAACTGGGTCATTTCTTCGTCCAAGCTGACGCCTCTAAAATTATTCGATTTAGCCTCTAGGCTTTCGGTTAATGTTTGCTGATAGCCAAGCTCGCTTAAGTTACTGCTCGAAATAGAAGCGTTGTAGCTAATGATCGATACCGAGAAGGCGGTAAAATTAACGTTCAACGCGGCAAGACCGCCTGATTCTGAAAACTGATTGGCAGCACTCAACGTCGTCGCAACGCCATTAATGGCGGAACCATCATTGACACTCATCAAGTACTCACCCGCAGCACCCTTCGCCGCATCCCATTGTAGGTTGCCGCGGGAAATTTTTCCCGGTGTGGTCAGGATGTCACTGCGCACTTGAAGGAGTGACGACGAACGTGTTGACGCGACATCAAGACCAACATCGGTGGTGAAGGTGCTTGAGTCCTTGACCACCATGGAGTTGCCCTCAGCTTCGGCAATACGCAAACGGAAACCTGAACCATCGGGAACTTTCGTTGCCGTAACACCGACATTGGTCGTGGCGTTAATGGTCGTTACAATTTGGTCAAGGTTCATGCCTGCTGTTAGGGAAACTGTTGCGGCACCGATGGTCGCGGCCGCTGTACTTCCTGCATTGTAAAAGCTAAGCGTGGTCGAAGTGGCCAATGTATAGCTGCTCGTCAGAACATTCGAGTCATGAATGTTAGCTGTTGTGGTATCGGTGTAAAAATCATTGAGACCAAAAAAGTTTGAGAACCCCGACACGGTTTCTGTTGCGCCCCCGAATGCGCCATCGGCATCAAATGTGATGGTGGCATCTTGAGCGGTGCTACCGCTCGCCGTTGCGGCCTCATCGCGCATGACAAAATTTGTCGTGGTGGTGTTGAGGTCGATGGCAAGCGTCCCGTCGGTGGTATTCGATAAAGCGACCGTGGCTCCACTGGCACCATTTGCGCGAAACCAAGTCTGCATGGCGGTGGCAACGGCATCGATCGTGCCTGTGGCTCCCCCTAGGAGAGTCCGCATGGTTGTTGTCGCCGTTTGGTTGCCCGATCCATCGACCATTGCAAGGGTGGTGTCGGTTGTGCCGCCAAAGGTAATCGTTTGCACCGAGCTGTCGATGAAATCACGCGTACCTGACGCACTTTGGAGGCCCGGGAAAGGGGCCCCAGCGTTATGGGCTAAGTTAACTGCATCGCGTAATTCAGCAGAAAATTCGTCGATCTGGCTTTGCAAGTTTTGCAAAACCGTATCGCGCATGTCGATCAGGCCCTTCAATCTGCCATTGCGAATTTCATCTGTGATGTCATTCGCGGCGGTGACCGCACCGACATAAATACCGTTGAGGTCGCCTTCGGAATGGTTGGTTGTCGCGTTGATCGCACTGGCTTGTGTGTGGGTCATCGTCGCACCAGCGTTATCAACCAATGAACGCCCACCTTCGCTGAAGACAACTGCATCACCATCGCTGCGATAATAATAGCGAATATCAATCAGGCTGGAGAGTTCATCGAGAGCAATATCGCGTTGATCACGCAGATCGGTGACATCGACATTGATCGCACTGTTGGAAATCAGCTTGTTGTTGAGCGTACTTACCGATGCCAGCAAAACCCCAACACGGTCCGTAGAGGTCGCAATTTCTGCATCAGCTTGCAAACGTAGTTCTTGAATGGTTTCGCTCATACGATTTAGCATCTCGGCAACATCCCGACCACGACGCATAACTTCACTTTGTTCAATCGTACTGGCGGGGTTTAGAGCCAGTGTCTCAACGGCATTCGTGTATTCATTCATGACGTGGCTAAGAGATGTGTTTTCATCGGGACGCCCGAACAATTCTTGTAGCCGCGAGTAATAGGGGTCACGCGCATCCAAAGCATTGAGCGTGCTGATTTCCAAACGCATGCTTTTGATCAAGCCTTCGTCAACCTTGCGCGTAATTTCAGAAACCTGAACGCCGGAACCGACACCAGACACGACCCGTTGTTCCATATTCACGACTTTGCGCGAATAGCCGGGTGTATTTACGTTGGCGATGTTGTTCGAGACAGCATTCAAGGCTTCTTGGTTTGAAAGCAAACCACTTTGTGCGGTTCTCAAAGCTAGTGTTAGACTGCCGGACATATTAAATTCCTTTCTGGAAGACGCGGTTGCGTTTTTGTCCTACAAGTTTTCATCAATGGCGAAGGACGCCGTTTTGGATTTTCTGTTATGCTCTTCTCGTTCCGATGTGCCCTGAGCACCATAGGTGCCAGCATTCGGCGTGGCCGCTTTAACGCTTTCCGCCACGACATCCATGTAGCGTTTGCCAACTTCGATATTGATTTTGAGTTCTCTTTCGTTGATCACAACCAATTCTTGAAGGCGACTGCTTAGGGTCTTGAGTTCTTCGATAAGGGCAGGTTCTACTTTGGAATAATCTTGATCCGGTTGGTCCATGCCCAAAACGCGGATTTCATAAGCGCGGCTAAGCTTTGTCTTTTGATCAACCAAGTCGCCCACAACACTGTTGCGACCTTCAACAAGAGCAGCGTTTTCCTGCTCTAAAATTTCGATCAAATGTTTTGCAATGAACAGCAAGTCTTCGATGCGTTCTTTTGCTTCTAGTATCTCGGCCATTATTTCGTCTCCTGCATTTTAAGCATTTCGCCCATGACAGCATCGGCAATACCGATGCCGCCGGCTTTGGCGATTGCTTTTCCGTATTCATCAAGTTGTTGTGACCGCCACATATCTTCAGCTTGCCCACCGCCAAACATGCTGTCGGACTTAATGCCTTCAAACATGGGCTTGAGCATTTGCGCCAAAAAGACAGCTTCGAAGTCTTCGGCTGTTTTGCGGACGGACTCTAAGCTCGCGCTTTTATTAACGACAGGTAGGGCGCGGCTGGTGTTTACGTTTTGTGTGGCAAGTAAGGAGCTAGGTTCCATCACATCACCTCAATTTCAGCTTGAAGAGCACCAGCAGCTTTGACGGCTTGCAAAATGGTGATCATGTCACGAGGACCGATACCCAATGCGTTCAAGCCATTGACAAACTGTTGTAAGGACACGCCATCTTGAATGACGGCAAGTTGACTGCCTTGGCCTTGCGTAACAGCAACATCGGTTCTGGCCACCGTGGTTGTAGTGCCTGTTTGTGAAAAAGGACCGGGCTGAGAAACCTGCGGGGTTTCGGTAATGCGAATAGTGAGATTGCCCTGGGCAATGGCGACCGTTGAAAGGCGGACATTTTCACCCATGACAATAATGCCGGATTGTTCGTCGATAATGACACGGGCCATTTGATCGGGTTCGATGCGCAACTGTTCAATGTCGGTCATCATTTCCACGGCACGACCTTCATATCCAGAAGGCACCTGAACTTTAACCGTACTTGGGTCCGTCGATACGGCTGCGGATGTTCCTAAAAAGGAATTAACAGCCTGAGCAATGCGGCGCGCTGTGGTGAAGTCGGGGTTGCGGAGGCTGAGCTTGACGGTGTTCATGCCGCTCAAGTTAAAATCAATCTCACGCTCGACGATGCCGCCGTTTGCGATCCGTGCGGATGTTGGGACACCCTTTGTTACTGTTGCGCCGTCACCGCCAGCCGTAAAACCACCAACAGCGACTTGGCCTTGGGATACGGCATATACATTACCGTCAGCACCCAACAAAGGGGTCACCAACAATGTACCACCCAATAAACTTTTAGCATCACCAAGAGAACTGACCGTAACGTCAAGGCGTGTACCTTTATCAGAAAATGGGGGCAGAGTTGCCGTAACCATAACAGCCGCGACATTTTTGGAATCCAAGCCTGCCGCAGTTGGCTTGACGCCTAAGCGGTTGAGCATGGCTTGCAAACTTTGCTTGGTGAAGTGACCATCGTTGAGTTTGTCACCCGTGCCGTTCAAACCAACGACAAGACCGTAACCCACCAACATGTTGTCACGAACGCCTTCGAAATCGACAACGTCTTTGATGCGAGACGATGCATTCGCAGGACTGGCCCAAGCTAATAACGCAAGCACAACTAAGCTTGCAAACCCAGCGGCCAAAGCCTCTTTAAACAGGCGAAACATCACATTTGGGGTGTCGGTCAAGGCTTCACGGGGAAGCCCTGCCAAATCCTTGTCTGCGGCTTTAAATGCAATTGCGCGGTTCATCGTTTTGTTCCCGTTTTTTTATCACTCATGCGGCGTTGTACCGCTTTGCTTTATATATATGCGAAAATCGTGCCACTTATTTGAGCGCTGTAACACATTGATATACAAAGTAAAAAACATGCCCTTTTGGCAAAAAATAACCCCTGCCGGGCAGGGCGTGCCGAGCAGGGGAAAAACTTGCCGAGTTCTATGGGGGTGATTAACGTTTCAAGTCACGGGCGACGATGGTCATTTCATCTGCGGTTCTAAAGACCGTAGATGAGGCATTGTACGCCGTTTGTGTGGTCATCATATTGGCGAATTCTTCGGCAATATCGACGTTCGATAGCTCTCGCGTGTTTGGTGAAAATGAAGCATAACCTTCTGCGCCGGCCGTTGTGATTGTGGCGGCACCTGAATCGTTTGTGGGCTTGTAGACATTGCCGTTGACGGCTTCTAGGGCGTTCGGATTGGTGAATACACCCAGTGATAATTGATAGATGTTGCGGAATGTATTGTCTTCAAAGACCCCTACAACATTACCGACTTCATCAAAGTTAAAGGACTTCATATTGGCAGAGGCGAAGCCACTTTTTGAGTAGCCCATCGGCAAAAAATCACCATAAAACTGTGTCACTTTGCTGAAATCAACAACGGCAGCGGAGGTTCCTCCATTGGCAAATGTCTCGGCAAGTGTGAAGGTTGTTGGCGATGCAATTGTCCCATCTGCATTAAATGTTATAGCCGTTGCAGCACTTGTCGATGTACTTGTCGCATTGGCTGTGACGATCGTCGTGGCACTTGCCGTGTTATCCGCTACACCCGCGACATTTGTTGCCGTTATTGATGACGTGAGAGCCGTTCCGGCCGTTACGGCTGTAAATGTTAATGCACCTCCGGCCCCCGCAGTTGCTGTTGCAACGGCTGAAATGGTTGGGTTCGTGTTAACGGCATTCACGAGACCCGCAACAACATCATCAATGGTCGCCTCAGTGCCGGTGGTTGTGTACGTGACTGAATTCCCGTTTATGGTCGCTTGGTAGGTGTCACCAGCGTCGCCGGCCCCAACGGTTCCCCCGATGGTGATGCTATCAACTTGAGCGACCGGAATTTGTGAAGATGTGGTGGTGACATTCCATGACAGTGGGGCTGTTTTTGTAAAATTGAGCTTTACAGTTTGAGCGACGCCAAGACTGTCATAAACACCGATGTCGTACTGGTTGATATTGCCGACGGTATCTCCGGCGGGCAAATTAAGGCCAAGGTCCGCCGTGGTGGTGGCTTCAAATTGGTTCAAAAAGGCAAATTGGTCAACGCGCAGGCTTTGGGGTGTTCCTGTGGTCGTGACTGTGCCGTTCGTATAAGCCCAGCCTTGAACGAAGTATCCATTTTTATCCGTAAGAAAGCCATCTTTTGTGGTGATGGTGGTGCCGCCAGTGCCCGTAACGCTAATGTCATTGACGGTTTTAATTTCAAGGCTGCCATCGCGTCCGTAAATGGCCTCGCCAGTGCCATCTTGCGCGGTGTTCATGACAAAGAAGCCTTTGCCGCTAATGGCAACGTCGGTTGAAGCCTCACTGGAAACCATATTGCCTTGTTTGGTGACCGTGGAAATATCTTTGGGGCGTACGCCACCACTATCGGAAACATTTTGCAAGCTACGGCTGAGCACGGTGGAAAATTGGGTTTGCGTACCCTTGTATCCACCCGTGTTGATGTTGGCGATGTTTACGCTGGTGTTATGCAGCGCACGCGATTGGCTCATCATGCCAAGCATCGAAGTTGAAAATGCACCATAGAGGGCCATGGCAGCGTCTCCGTCTCTGTCTTTAACCGTACCACATACCGATTGCATGCGGCTTCATCCATAAAGATAAAAGCAAGAAAGGTGCCAAGTTTTAAAAGTCGTTAAGCAGTTGATTTAAAAGATTTATTTAATTGCTTGAACGGCAGTATTTGCCTCAATTTGCGAAACAGAGCAATTCTTGCCGGGCACTTTTATGTGGTGCTTGGTTAGTCGGCAGGGAAGACAAAGACCTGTTTCTCATCCGTCCAAACGGTAACGGCCGCTCCAAATTCGGGTTTTAAGACACCGGGAACGCGAACATGCAAGATGACACTGTCTTGATCATTAGGTCCGGGAACGCGAATGTGAAGATGACTGGATCGACCCAAAAGGAAGACCTCTTCAACATGGCCAAAGGTTATGTTCTTGCCGTCATGGGCCGATTTGTTGTGGCCCATAGTGACATGAATACCTTCCATTCTGACCAGAACCTGAGCTTTTTCTTGGTCGGGAATGGAGGGGATTGAACAGGCACCAAAAGGCGTGCTGACTTGACCGTTATGAACCAAACCTTCGAAGTGATTTAGCTCGCCGAAGAGTTCTGCAACAAAAGAATTTTGAGGATGGAAATAGATCTGCACGGGCGTCCCGGCTTGGACCACTTCGCCACGCTTCATAATCACGATGTGGTCCGCCATAAACATCGCTTCGTCGGGGTCATGGGTGACCATCAGAACGGCAACGCCGCACTCTTTGAGAAACGATAAGGTTTCTTCGCGAATTTGTGCGCGTCGGGTGACGTCTAGGCCGGAAAACGGCTCATCCAAAAGCAAGATCTTAGGTTCAGGTGCCAACGCTCTCAACAGCGCAACGCGTTGTTGTTGTCCGCCCGAGAGAACATGCGGGAAGCTGTGTTGGTGTTTGGCGAGGCCAAAACGCTGCAAAGACTCTTCAATCCACTTCCGTCGTTCATCGGTTAAGTTTGAAAGACCAAAGGCGATGTTGTCAAAAACGTTGAGGTGCGGGAACAGGGCATAGTCTTGAAACATAATGCCGATGCCACGTTTCTCGGGGGCCAAGCACAGACCTTCTTGATTATCGGCCACTTTTTCTCCGCGCAGGGTTATCCGCCCGTTTTGAACGGTTTCAAGGCCAGCTGCTAAACGCAACAATGTGGTCTTGCCACAGCCAGAAGGACCTAACAAACAGGTCAGTTTTCCGGATTCGGCAACCAGAGACACTTTGCGCAGGACCTGTGTCGACCCAAAGGCGTGGCTGATGCGTTCCATCACTAAACCGCTCATGTGGAGACCTCCTCATTGTGTGCCTGTGTGACCTTGGACTTGGCGATGGTTCGGCTTAACAGAATGACCGGGATGATGCCCGTTGCCACGATGGTCAGAGCAGCCAGAGAAGCTTCGGGCAGCAATTCGTCAGAGGCGTATTGATGGACAAACGTTGCCAACGTTTCAAAGTCAAAGGGGCGCAAGATCGTCGTCATTGGCAGTTCTTTCATACAATCGACAAACACCAACAGAGCCGCGGTCATGATGGAACTTTTCAACATGGGCAGGTGAACCCGTTTAAGCGTTGCGAGCGGGCCTGCGCCTAAGGTTCTTGCCGCACCATCCATGGTGTTTGTGATCTTTGCCAAGCCTGATTCTAAAGATCCGAAGGACAAGGATAAAAACCGCACCACATAGGCAAAAATCACGGCAGCAACGGTACCGGAAAACAACAGGCCCGTCGAAACGCCAAACGATGACTTGGCAAAACCATCAATCGCGTTGTCGGTATAGCCCAAGAACATAATGACCCCAATCGCCAAAACGGCACCCGGAACGGCGTAACCGAGTGCGGCGAGGCGTGTGACAAGATTTAACCAACGGGCTCGACCCAAGCGCAGGCTATAGGCTAAAAAGAGGCCCAACACGATGGCGATAAAAGCCGCAAACGCGGATAAGCCCAAACTGTTCGCAACGAAGCTCCAGTAACTTGCGTTCAAGGTGTCTTGGTAAAAGTCCAAGGCATAAGCCCCCAAAATCCAAGCGGGCACCAAAAAACCCAAAGTGACGGGCAGGGCGCAAACCAAAAAAGCACCAAGGGCCGCCAGAGGTTTGAGCTGAAATCCGCGAAAAGGTTTCGTTGTTGTTGATGTTTGGTGAAACTTTTGCCGACGTCTTTGATAACGTTCTAACCCCACCAGGACGATGACAAAGGTCAACAACACCGTGGCCAGTTGAGCGGCCCCAGACGGGCTGTTTAAGTTGAGCCAGACATCAAAAATTCCGGTGGTGAAGGTGGCGACGGCAAAGAAATCAACGGTGCCATAATCATTTAAGGTTTCCATCATCACCAAACTGACGCCAACGGCGATGGCTGGACGGGCCAGGGGCAGGGCAACTTTGAAAAAGCTTTTCCAAGGGCCTTGGCCCAAGGTGCGGCTGGCTTCTAAAACACTGGCGTTTTGATTTAAAAAAGCACTGCGCGCAAGCAGGTAAACGTAGGGATACAGCACCAATGTCATCATGGTTATGGCCCCGCCAAGGGAGCGGATTTCGGGGAACCAGTAATCACGACGGACTTCAAAGCCACCTACGTCACGAATAAAAACTTGGATGGGACCCGCATATTCAAACAGATCAGTATAGACATAAGCAATGACATAAGCCGGGACCGCCATGGGAATAAGCAAGGCCCATTCAAAGATTTTTTGCCCCGGAAAACGGCACATGGTGACAATCCAAGCGGTTGCCGTGCCGATGATAAATGTTCCCAGCCCGACCCCTGTCATCAGCAGCAACGTGGTCCAGATCAACTGACCTAAAACCGTTTCAACCAGATGTGACCAGATATCACCCGCAGGAGTCATGGCTAAGTTCACCACCCATAAAATCGGCAGAACCACGATCAAGGCAATGGTCAGTGTGCCAATCGCCCAACCGTTGACTTTTGGCAGGCGTAATCGAGACGATGCGAGCGCGGGCGTATTAGTAATCAAAGTTCACCCGGTCCATCATTTTGGTCGCTTCATCGTGGTGGTCGACAATTTTGGAAAGGTTGGTGTCGTCGGCTTTGAAATCCCCCCACGAGGCGACAAGGGGGCTGATTTTGACGCCGGGCGTTAAGGGGTATTCCATGTTTTGTGCCGCGAACAGACCTTGGGTTTTGGGTGACGATAAATATTCCAAGAACAATTGGGCTTGTTTAACGTGTTTAGCACTTTTCGCGATCGCCGCAGCGGACACATTGACGTGGGCTCCACGATCGTTTTGGTTGGGAAAGATGATGTTGACGGCTTCGGCACTGATCCGTTCTTTGGGTTTTTTGGTGTTGGTCAGCATCTTGCCAAAATAATAGCTGTTGCCGATGGCGACATCGCATTCACCTTGGTAAATGGCTTTGACCTGAGCCCTGTCGTTGCCTTGCGGGCGGCGGGCAAGATTGTCTTTAACACCTTGTATCCAGACTTGGGCTTGTTCGGTTCCGTATGCGGCAATGACGGATGCCAACAAAGAGATATTGTAAGGATGCTTGCCCGAACGCATGCACACCCGTTGCTTCATATGAGGCTTGGCTAAGTCTTCGTAAGTTGTCACTTCACCGGGAGCGACACGCGTTTTATGAGCGTAAATGGCGCGCGCACGCATGGTCAGACCAAACCAACGATTTTGGGGGTGACGGTACTGGGCCGGAATGTTGGCGTTTAAGGTTGGGCTTGCAACAGGCTGTAACAGACCCGCAGATTCAAATTCCGACATGCGATTGATATCAGCGGTCAAAATCACATCGGCCGGGCTGTTGAGGCCTTCGGCTTTGAGGCGTTGCAATAGGCCTTTTTTTGAAAAAATAATCCTAACCGAAATTCCCGTATCGTCTTCAAACGCCTTGATTAAAGGTTTGATGAGAAACGCTTGGCGATAGCTATAGACATTTAAAACATTCGTTTGGGCCTGAGCAGGGGACGACGCGCCCAAAGCACAAACCAAGATGACAAGCCCATAGGCAAGAATTTCTCGGATATTGCGTGTTGTGCAGGGAAATAAGGTCATAAGTATTTGCGACTGATTCTTAACTAGCATGTCCTGAATATATGCCAGTTGCGAATCACTTGCAACAAAAATAAACATACTTTTCATAAGGTTATTTATGGTGCGTGAGAAGAATAAAATTTTTTGAGAATTTCAACAGATATTTAACTGGGATATATCATGCTATATAGTCTCCTAGGTTGAGGATTCGAAATCGTCATTACACGAAAGATGGATCGCTAGATGAAAATCGGCAACGTAAACAGAGGCAAAGGCGTCGCAGGCGCGAAACGCACCAAGGGCGCTTCGAGTAGTTCTGGATCTGCTTTTGCGGATAAATTGCGAGGCGCGTCTTCTTCTGGTGCGGCCTCGGCTCCGGCTGGTGTGACCGGTAATGCCAGCATTGACGGCGTTGATGCCCTTTTGGCCATGCAAGAAGTCGGCGATGTGTCCGACCGTGAGGCACGCAAACAGGCTGTATCTTACGGCGAAGACCTTCTTGATCGCTTAAACATTATCCAAGGCGCATTGTTGGCAGGGGGTATCCCCAAAGACGAACTGATGAATATGGCGAAAAGATTACGAGCAGGGCGTGTTTCGGTAACGGATGAACGTTTAAATACGGTCTTAGACGAGATCGAGTTACGTGTCGAAGTCGAGATCGCCAAACATACGAGAGGGCTCTAAATCTCATAAATTAAGGCCCTTTTTTCGAGTTGTCCCCAACTTATAAGCTGTTATTTTGCATTTTTTGTAAATCACAGCTTGCACGTAGAGGCTCCATTCCATATATTCCGCGCGAAATTAAAACACTTTAAAGAGACTGGGTTAGGCATGAACGTAACTCTTCCTCCCGATTATAAGCCCTCTAATAAAGAGGAGTTTATGAATCCTATGATGCTTGAATTTTTCCGTCAGAAACTTCTCGATTGGAAAAATGAATTGCTGAGAGAATCAAGCGATACGCTTGAACATTTGCAAGAAGGCACCGTTGCAGAACCGGATTTGGCAGACCGAGCCTCCGTTGAAACGGATCGGGCTTTGGAATTGCGTACCCGTGACCGGGCGCGCAAGCTGATCAGTAAGATTGACGAAGCATTGGACCGTGTTGCGGATGGATCGTATGGCTATTGTGAAGATACTCACGAGCCGATCTCTATTCCCCGCTTAGAAGCGCGCGCCATTGCGACATTGTCCATTGATGCGCAAGAACGTCACGAACGTATGGAAAAAACGCACCGCGACGATTAGCGTTTAATTTTGAACAAATTTTAAGTCAAAACACCAAAAGCATGGCTGTCACAAATGATAGCCATGCTTTTTCTGTTGAGCTTAAATATGACAAATAAATTAAAGACTTATTTTCATAGGGTTTTTCTGCTTATATTGCATTACTATATGAACATTCAATTTAAGATTATTTTCAGGGGGGAGCATAGAAAATGTCTGCAATTGCTCTGGAAAATTATCTTGAGACAATTCAATCTGAAAGCTGCGACACGCTTTTCTTTGTGCTGAAGAACGTATGTTTTTCTCACCCCAGCGCCGTTGTTATTACCGATAAAAACAACATTATTATGGAAGTGAACCCCGCCTTTGAAAGAATGACGGGGTTTAGCCGTGATGAAGCGGTTGGCCAAACACCAGCTTTGAGTAAATCAAACAAACATCAGCCCGAGTTTTATCAGCGGATGTGGGCGGACATCACGGAGAAAAACCTTTGGGAAGGCGAGATTTGGGACCGCAAAAAAAACGGCACCGTTTATCCTAAATGGTTGCGTATCGACCGTTTGACCGATGAAAATAACGAAACTCTTTTTTATATGGCGACGTTTCATGGCTTGAATGAAAAATCCAGCAACGAAGAAGTCGTCGATAAACTTCTCTATTACGATCACCTAACCGGATTGCCCAACCGGGTGCTCTTCAAACACC
>Ga0316189_10004201_pt1 | contig 13897 bp, 14 predicted proteins | sample LowCovwburrow_MG_FD_204930 | JGI IMG/M metagenome (GOLD analysis project Ga0316189, IMG submission 204930) | Coastal sediment microbial communities from Maine, United States - Lowes Cove worm burrow | ecosystem: Environmental > Aquatic > Marine > Coastal > Sediment | place: USA: Maine...
GCTGCGGTTGACGTGATCAGAATGTCGGCCTCGGGCAAGGTGCCCTCGAGTTCTGACAGTGGCACCGCGTAGCCGCCAAATTTGCTGGCGAGGTTCCTCGCACGATCGACGTCGCGATTAGCGACAAATAGCCGGCCGATATCCTTCCCGACCAGGTGTTTCGCAACGAGTTCAATCGTCACGCCGGCGCCGACAAGCAGCGCCGTGTGTTTCTCAAACCCTGCGAAGAATTGTTGTGCCAGCCGTACTGATGCAGATGCGATCGATACCGGGTTGGCACCGATCTCGGTGTCCGTCCGGACTTTCTTGGCGACCGAAAACGTGTGTTGGAAAAGACGGCCCAGGTGCTGGCCAACCGTGCCCGCCTCCTGGGCTGACCGAAATGCGTCTTTGAGCTGGCCGAGAACCTGCGTTTCGCCAAGTACCATTGAGTCCAGGCCGCAGGCTACTCGGAAAACGTGCCGAATGGCTTCCTCGGTGTCCAGCGTGAAAAGAGAGTTTGCGAATCCAGGATCCAGACCGCGCTCGTCCCGCAGCCAGTTCTGCAGCCGACCACGACCGCCATCACTGGTGATTACGTAAAATTCGGTACGATTGCAGGTCGACAACAGCACCGCTTCATGGACGCCATCTATGTCAGTCAGGCGCTCACAGGCCCGGCTCACCTCGTCTCCCGCGAAAACGACTTGTTCGCGAATTTCAATAGGTGCCGTGTTATGGTTCAGCCCGAGTATTTGCAGCCGCATAGCGGACAATTGTATGCGAACTGACGGCTTAGTTCCTTGTCTGTGATAACAGCCAACGCAATAATGCTCGGCGATTCAATTGACCCATAGAGTAGTGATGCACGAATTTCGTAACTGCCTGCCCACGTTCAGCCTCCTTTTAGCCCTAATCCTGGCATTCTCACCGCCCGCCATGGCGGATGAGGACACTGCGGCCGATCATCTCCTGAAAGCCGAGGTTGCCCTGCAGGGTGACGACTTGTTGACGGCCGTTGTGGAATATCGCAAAGCCGCGGAACTCAGCGACAGCATTGAGCTGGCCAGGAACGCGACCCGAAGGGCGTTTGATTTTGGCTTCAACGAGGAAGCCGTCAAGGCGGCGCAGCGCTGGGTCGACCTGGACCCGAAGAGTGACGAGGCGCTGGTCCATCTTGGACAGATACAGCTGCGCCTCGGTGATGTGCGAAGCTCGCGCCGCAGCTTTGCAGAGTTGATCAAGCGTGGTGAGCAGCCGCCCGATGAGCGCCTGTTTTCACTGCTGGGCTTCATATCCGAGGAAGATCCCCAGGACGCGGACGAGCTCATGCGTGCACTGGCCAAGCCTTACGAAGACTCGGCGCTGGCACAGTACTCGGTAGCGGCTGTCGCCTTGCAGGCGGACGACGTCGATTTCGCAATGGCGCGGGCGAAACGCGCCATGGAACTTGATCCCGACTGGCTCAAGCCCAAGTTGATATACGCACGAGCCATGCTGATTGCGGGCGACATTGACGAGGCCATCGATTACACGGCGCGCATCGTCGGCGACGCCGCGGACCCGGATCCCGATGCCCGCATGGAGCTCGCACTGCTGTACATGACGGCGGGTCGGGACGACGACGCCCTGAGCCAGGTCAACCAGGTGTTGCTCGAGCGCGCGTCGCGCACGGATGCGCTGCGGATGATGGCGATCATCAACTTCCGCCAGAACAACCTCGATGCGGCGTGGGATGATTTTGAAGACCTGCTGGCGAGCGGTGACTACACGGCCGACGCGCTGTTCTACCTTGCGCGCATCGCCGATATTCGCGGCGAGCAGGACAGGGCGATACGTTTGTACTCGCAGGTGCTCGGTGGCAAAAACGCCGTGCCAGCCCAGCGACGTGCCGCATTTATCATGGCCTGGCAAAGGGATGATCTTGACGGTGCACTGAAACACCTGACGGAGTTTGGCAAACAGCGGCCGAATTTCGCGGTCGATATGTTGCTCGTCAAGGCGGGATTACTCGGGTCCCTCGAGAAATATGACGACGCGCTCGCACTGTTCGACAAGGCCGTGGCATTCAGGCCCGATGATGAAGCCATCGCGTTGAGCCGTGCCGAGCTGATGCTGAGAATGGGCAAGCTTGATCAGTCGATTGCGGCCTATCGAGAGGCGGCGAAGCGATGGCCCGATAGTTCGATGACGCTGAATGCGCTCGGCTACACGCTCGCGGACCGGACCGAGGAGTACCGCGAGGCAGAGAAGCTCATTCGCAAGGCGCTCAAGGGCGACCCCGAGAGTCCGGCCATTATCGACAGCCTCGGCTGGGTCCTGCACAAGCGCGGCAAACACGAAGAGGCGCTGCAACAGCTTGAGATTGCCTATGCGGGATTTCCCGATCCCGAAGTCGCGGCACACCTGGTCGAAGTGCTCGTGGCCCTTGAACGTAGCGATGAGGCGGTGGAATTACTCGTAGCCGCAGAGGAACAGGCGCCAGACAGCGAACTTCTGAAAGACGTGCGTGAGCGATTCTTCCCGGAAGCGCCGTAGCGCAGCGGCTTTTTCGCTGACAGCCGTGGCGATGGTCGCGATGCTCGCCGGCTGTGCCACCCCGAAAAGCGCCTTACTGCCGGATATTGATGACTGGAGCGCGCGAACGACCGTGCTCGCAGGTCTCGATGAGTGGGAGTTCAGCGGTCGTATCGCCGTTAAGACGGCAACGGATGGCTTCAACGGCAAGTTACGCTGGTCCCAGGACAAAAACGAATTCGAGGTTACGGCCAGCGGCCCGCTCGGAGCTGGTGCGGTCAGGATAGAAGGAGATCGGCACTCAGTCGTTCTCACCGACAAAGATGGCGACACCACAGAGCTGGTGGATGCGGAACTCGAGTTTCGTTACCGCTACGGATGGACGATTCCGGTGACGAGCTTGCGCTATTGGGCGTTGGGTATTCCGGATCCCTCCAGTGAGGCAGAGACCGTGTTCAATGACGCCGGACAGCTCGAAAGCCTGACGCAACGCGATTGGTCGGTGACCTTCTCGCGCTACGCGGATGGCGGCGGCCAGCTGATGCCGAAAGTGCTGACAGCAGAAAATAGCGATACCAGGGTGCGGCTTGTGATCGACTACTGGATTTTCTTCGACTAGCGCCGCACAATTGCGCCGCACATACAGCGTATTGGGGCGTAGCCAAGTGGTAAGGCATCGGGTTTTGATCCCGTGTACCGCAGGTTCGAATCCTGCCGCCCCAGCCATCTGATTCGAAGGGGAAATTCGTGGATACGGCACTGACGGCAGTATTTTCGGGCAACGCGCACCCGAAACTGGCCCACGATATTGCGCGCTATCTGCACATGCCTCTGGCTCGTGCCCAGGTCGGTCGCTTCAGCGACGGCGAAATCAACGTTGAGATCCTTGAGAACATTCGTGGCAAAGAATGTTTCCTGGTGCAGCCGACGTGCCCGCCGACGTCCGAGAACCTGATGGAACTGCTGGTGATGGTCGACGCGATCAAGCGTGCATCGTCGGCGCGAATTACCGCGGTCATTCCGTACTTCGGGTTTGCGCGCCAGGACCGGCGGCCACGCTCGTCCCGCGTGCCGATCACGGCGAAACTGGTGGCGAAGCTGATCCAGACAGCGGGCGTTGATCGCGTGCTGACGCTTGACCTGCATGCGGACCAGATCCAGGGTTTTTTCGATATCGCAGTCGACAACGTTTATGCCTCGCCGATCCTGCTGGGTGACGTCTGGCGGCAAAAATTCGAGAACATGGTCGTCGTCTCGCCTGACGTCGGCGGCGTTGTTCGTGCCCGAGCGCTGGCCAAGCGCCTCGGCGATGCTGACCTGGTCATCATCGACAAGCGCCGTCAGCAGGCGAACCAATCAGAAGTCATGAATATCATCGGTGAATGCGATGGCATGAACTGCATCATGATGGACGACATGGTCGACACGGCTGGCACGCTTTGCCACGCAGCCGCGGCCCTCAAGGAGAACGGTGCGGCCAGTGTTCATGCTTACATTACACATGCGGTCCTGTCCGGACCGGCCGTCGGCCGTATTCGGGATTCCCAGCTGGATACGGTCGTCGTGACCGACACGATTCCGCTCAGTGAAGAGGCTGAGGCCTGCGCCAACATCCGCCAGCTGTCCACGGCCGAACTGCTGGGCGAGACGATGCGGCGTATTTCCGACGGGGAATCGGTCAGCTCGCTGTACGTCGACTAGCCGGACACCTTCAAATGGGGTCAGAGCCCTTTTCCTTGCAGGAGCGCTGCTTGCCAGCGCGACCCAGCAAGGTTAATATGCGCGCCCCTGCTCGAGACGGTCGCAGTTTCGGTAGGTCAAACGTTCAGGAAAGTCTGAACAAAATCAATCAGATAACGGAGGCCAGTCATGGCTGATAAATTCGATCTGGTTGCGGAAATTCGTGAAGACTCAGGGAAAGGTGCGAGCCGCCGCCTGCGTCGCCAGAATAAAGTACCCGCAATCATCTATGGTGCCGGCCGTCCGCCGCGCGCACTGACATTTGACCATAATAAGGTCATCCACCAGCTTGAGAACGAGTCGTTCTATTCGAGTGTCCTGAACATCAAGGTCGGCGACAAGAGCCAGGCCGCGATCGTCAAGGATATTCAGCGCCACCCGTCCAAGTTTCAGATCGTCCACATGGACTTCCAGCGTATCGTCGAGGACCAGGTCATTCGCATGAATGTCCCGATTCACTTCCTCAATGCTGACGTTGCTGTCGGCGTCAAAGAGGGTGGCGGTTCGGTATCGCAGATGCGTAACGATGTTGAAGTCGTTTGTCTGCCGAAAAACCTGCCCGAATACCTCGAACTGGATATCTCCGGGCTGGAGCTCGACGGTTACATGTACATGTCGGATATCCCGCTGCCTGAAGGTGTCGAGATTCCGGAACTTGCTCAGGAAACCGACCAGGTCCAGCCAATCGTCTCGATCCACGTTATCAAGGAAGTGGTCATCGAAGACGAAGTCGAGGAAGTCATCGAGGGCGATGTTCCGGCAGGCGAGGTTCCTGTTGGCGACGAAGAGCCAGCCGAAGGCGGCGACGACGACTCGACCGAAGACTAGCGTGTGCCGGCGTCCGATATGACGCAGCTCAGCATCATCGCTGGTCTCGGCAACCCCGAGGATCGATACGAACGAACCCTGCACAATGCAGGGTTCTGGTTCGTTGATGCGGTTGCACGCAAGTACGGCGGGGCGTTTCGCTACGAGAAGAAGTTCGATGCCGAGTGCTGCAAAGTCAGTATCTGCGGCAACGATGTCTGGCTTGTGAAACCGCAAAGCTATATGAATCACAGTGGCGGCCCGGTTCGCGCTGCCCTGGATTACTATCGGCTGGATGCGAAGCACCTGCTGGTTGCGCACGACGAGATCGACCTGCCACCCGGCACCGTGCGGCTCAAGCAAAGTGGCGGCCATGGCGGTCACAACGGCATTCGTGACGTTATGCAGCATTGCGGCGCCGACTTCATGCGCCTGCGTATCGGCGTTGGCCATCCCGGTGAGAAGGATAAGGTCACGGGCTATGTGCTCAAGCGCGCCTCATCAGATGTCGAGGCGGCGGTGGAGAAGAATGTTGACGAAGCGCTCGATGTCATGCCGCTGCTGGTCGATGACGGCATCAACGCTGCGATGAAAAAACTTCATACCAAGGAAATAACTGCCGATGGCGATTAAGTGCGGCATTGTCGGGCTGCCCAATGTTGGCAAATCGACGTTGTTTAATGCGTTAACAGCGGCCGAAATCCCCGCCGAGAACTATCCTTTTTGCACCATCGATCCCAACGTGGGAGTGGTGCCCGTGCCCGATCCCCGGCTGGGTGTTCTCAAGGATATTGTCCATCCTGAGAAGATGATTCCGACGACCATGGAATTCGTCGACATTGCCGGTCTCGTGGCGGGCGCGTCAAAAGGCGAGGGTCTGGGTAACAAGTTTCTCGCCAATATCAGGGAGACGCATGCAATCGTGCATGTGGTGCGCTGTTTCGAGGACGACGATGTCACGCATGTTTCGGGGAAGATAAGTCCCGTCGACGACATCGAGGTGATCAACACAGAGCTGGCGTTAGCCGATCTCGAGTCGGTAGAGAAGCAGCTGTATAAGGCCGAGAAAAACGCCAAGACCAATAACAAGGAAGACATCTACCTTCGCGATACGATCAGAAAAGTGAAAGAACACCTCGACGAAGGTCTTCCGGTGCGCTCACTTGCGCTGGACGAGAACGAACTGAAGATCATGCGCGAGCTGCACCTGATCACGATCAAGCCCGTCATGTACGTGGCCAACGTTGATGAAAGTGGGTTCGAGAACAACCCGCACCTTGATGCCGTCAAAGCACATGCAGCGGCAGAAGGCGCAGAGCTTGTCGCCATCTGTGCGGCGATCGAAGCTGAAATTGCCGTGCTGGACGACGAGGACAAGTCAGTATTTCTCGAGGACCTCGGGTTCGATGAGCCAGGCCTCAACCGCGTCATTCGCGGCGGCTACCACCTGCTTGGCCTGCAGACATTTTTTACGGCAGGTCCCAAGGAAGTCAGGGCCTGGACGACAAGGGTCGGCGCCACGGCGCCGCAGGCGGCCGGCGAAATCCACACGGATTTTGAGAAAGGGTTTATTCGTGCCGAGACCATAGGCTACGACGATTACGTCGCGGGCAATGGCGAGCAGGGCGCGAAAGAGGCGGGGCGCCTGCGCCTCGAAGGCAAGGAATACGTTGTCAAGGAAGGCGACGTCATGCACTTCCGCTTCAATGTCTAGTGCCAGGCTTTCTGGCTGCTTTCTACTTTATAAAGAATAACGTCGCGCAGTTGTAGCGCGAGCTCGTGTTCAATATACGGAATCCTGACGCTCCCTGACGCCATGTAAACACGCAGCGTAGCGAGTCCTTTGCGCCGTTGCAGCGGCGACCGCGACACAGTGACACGTTGCACCTTCCTGTACAGCAACGCGACTGTTCGATAGCCGAATGTGCCTGAGCGGCGCACCAGCCCGTCATCCGTGAAGTGGAAGCCGGCGTGCTGCCAGGTCTTGAAGATATGTAGCAGGGACATCGGTATCCACAGCAGGAATAGCAGCGTCGCCAGATCTCCTTCGATCGAGTACGTGATTGCAGTGACCAGCATCGGTATCAGTACGTTGACCAGGACAGGTATTCGCATCGAATACTTCGAGATCGCATTGAAGTGAGAGCTCGTCGGAATCTGTACCAGGCCGCGACCTTCCTGTTGCAGAAAACGTCGTCGCAAGCTCGTTGCTAACTCCTGCGTGACGACAGGAATCGTGAAGTTTTTACTGCTGTCATTCTTATGGCTGCTTCTTGCCTGTCGGGCGGTCATTTGAAAGCGAGCGAAGCCGCGCAATATGATGCCCTGCCGCAATCGCAGTGTCTGAATCTTGCCGAGGTCCATCGACACCTCGTGTCGCGTCAGCAATCCACCGCGTGATCGCAAAGTGCTGCCATCCAGGTGCAATGTGAAATCGTGATAGCGCAGGAAAGCTGCTGCGATCGAAACCAGTGCGAACGAAAGAATCACTCCGATCCCGATTGCGACAAACAGGGGTACGCCGCCTACGACGCCGAACTGCATCGCTCCTTGTGTCGCGCTATTGATAGCGCGCGAGATTACCGTGTCAGCTTCGTCGCCAAGTCGGTCCAGTAGCGGACTTAGCAGCGCGAGAATGAGCAAGACACGTGTATCCGACAGGCCTATCCGGATCATGTCACGCCAATCCAATGTGAGCAGTGGCTCTGAGTCTGCAATGTTTTCTGTCGAATCGACGGCGCAAGCCCGCCCCAGCGGGCGACCAATTTTCTCGCGCAGAGCTTCGGCAAATGCTTTTGGGACCGCGGGCAGATTACCTTCGTCACCCGAGGATCCGGCGGTGTCGAAACTGACCGTCACGAGATCGAGGTAGCGGTAAACGATGTTCTGCTCGACGTTGATTCCCTGGATACGATCGAACTTGATGTCGAGCTGCTTCTTCTTGACGACACCTTCACGAATCAGGACAGAATCCTCTGTAATGCGAAAGCGGAAGAACCAGTAGCGCAAGACAGACGCAACAATGACAAGAATCAGCGCAACAACGGCACCAATCATCAACCTGTCCATAATGTTGCCGCTGGACGCGATGAGCAGCGCGGCAATCGGGGCGAACGACTGCCACGCGTTTTTTGCAATGTCGCGAAACAGCTTGCCAAGAAAAAACAGGATGGCGAGCGGAGACGTGCGTCGCCAGGTGCCGGGCTCAGGCGGTTTCAATACTGACCCCGACCTTGCCGAGAATATAGATGCGTAGTTGTTCAGCGACCTCGGCGCCGAGGCCGTCAATCTTCAGGTCTCCACCCGAACCTCCTGCGGTAAACAGCTGCAATGTCGCCACATCGAACTTGCGATCGAGTGGTGTGTTCGATGTTTCAACATGCTGGATACGGTTGTAGGGAATCGCCGTGACCGATTGCCAGATAACACCCGAGCGAAACACAATGTCTTTGTCACGAACGACATAACCGCGCCGCGGCACCGAAATGCGTGGCCAGGATACGAACACAATCGCGAAGCCGATGGCGAGTGCCCAGAGAAGCACCGTCTGCAGCAGGGGGATGTGCAGAAGCACGCTAAGGACGGCTACGCCGGCCAAAGGAGCCAGGGCGATCAGCGCATGCTCGACCTGCATGCGGCGTACGAAGTCCGGATGCAGATTCTGCCAGGCGAGGTCCTCCATACCAGGCAGGTCCTCGAGCGCGATTTCAGGATTTTGGAACATCGTTGCTCCACTTGGGTCAATCGCGCATTATACGGCAGCTATGAGAGCCGGATTCCTGTTGTCAGTTGCTTTGGTTGCCGCCAACCTGACGGTTTACGCGGCCGACCTTGAGCCGTCCGAGATCACCCAGGTCGTGCTCCTCGGCACGGGAACGCCCAACGTTGACCCGGAACGATCCGGCCCTGCTGTTGCCATCGTCGTCAACGGCACTCCCTACCTGGTCGACTTTGGCCCCGGCGTCGTGCGACGCGCTGCAGCAATGTCCCCGTCATGGGGCGGCGAAATGCAGGCGCTTGAAACACAGAACCTGAAGCATGCCTTCCTGACGCACCTGCATTCCGATCATTCAGCGGGATTGTCTGACCTGATCCTGTCGCCCTGGGTCATGGGCCGCGATGCACCTCTGGAGCTCTACGGCCCGAAAGGCGTGGCGAGCATGGCGGATCACATCCTCAAAGCCTATGAGGCAGACATTCGTTATCGTGTCGACGGCCTCGAGCCAACCAACGATCTTGGATGGCGCGTCAACGCACATGAGATCGACGATGGCGTGATATTTGAAGACGAGAACGTCAAGGTTGAGGCATTTCGTGTCCGGCACGGCACCTGGGCAAATGCGTTTGCCTACAAATTCACGACGCCAGACCGGGTAATCGTAATTTCCGGCGACGCGGCACCCGATGCGCGGATCGAAGAGCAGGCTGCGGGAGCGGATATCCTGATCCACGAGGTTTACTCGATGGAAGGGTTCGCAAGAAAGACGCCTGACTGGCAGAAGTACCACAGTAACAACCACACATCGACGCATGAACTCGGCGAGATGGCAGAGCGCGCAAGGCCTAAGCTGTTGATCCTGTACCACATCCTGTTCTGGGGAGCCTCGGAGGAGGCGCTTCTGCGTGAGATCATGGAAAAGTATGATGGTGAGGTAGTCGTGGGCAATGACCTTGACACGTACTAGCCCACCAAGGAAAATCCGCACCCCCACAGGCACTTATGCCTGTACCTGACACCGGTGATGTAGCTCAGACGGTTAGAGCGACGGACTCATAACCCGTAGGTCGGTGGTTCAATTCCACCCATCACCACCAAACTCAAAAACGCCCTGTTAATCAATAGGTTAACAGGGCTATTCGATTCCGAAATGCGGAATTGAATTGAGAATTTCTATCTGCCTGAAACCCTTGCCCTGCCTGGCTTTGAATTGTCCGGGGATGTGCGTCCATAGACGATACGGTCCAACGCCGTCTCTCGACTCGTTCTTCTCGTCAGGCGTCTAGCATGCCGAATTTGCCGGGTGCCACCAAGATCTGGGGGCAACTTTGGGGGCAACTCTCCGGAACGAAAACCGAGTTGCCCCCAGATGATTCGATTTGTTTCTTTCGCCGGTAACTAACTCCCATTTTGGGAGAATTCTCCTTGCTCCCATCATGGGAGAATGCTAACGTGCATCAATGCGGGTAATAGCAAAGTCCAGATTAAGGAGATTTTGGGAGAGTAGTCCGAAGTACAGAGACGCAAAGAAACAGATGACGGAATGGTACAACTTCTGCGCATCGGCGGAATGGAACTCACCTCACGAGCTAAAGGCCGATCTGCGCAACGCTAGCATTTTGAAGAACAGCCGAGTCGTCTTCAATATCTGCGGGAACAAGTACCGAATAGTAGCGTTGACAGATTACGCTCGACATGGATTGTTGATTCGCTTCGTAGGAACACATAAGCAGTATGACGAGATTGAAGATATCGAGAACATTTGAGATTTGTGATGAAACTGAAACCGATTAGGAATGACCGTGAATTGAATCGTGCGCTAGAGCGCATCGAGGAATTATGGGGTGCGAAGTCTGGTACGCCAAAGGGAGACGAACTGGACGTTTTGATGCTCCTTGTTGAGAAATACGAAGAGGAACACTTTGCTATCCCAGCATCAGATCCAGTTGCGGCGATCACATTTCTTATGGAACAAAATGACCTTACTCGCAAGGATCTGGAACCCTACATTGGACCGAGCGGGCGCGTGTCTGAAGTACTGACCAGGAAACGTAATCTGACGTTGCCTATGATCAAGAGGCTGCACAAAGGTCTGAGGATTCCTTACGAGAGCTTGATTCACTAGCAATTCCGACGGCGACTGAGACTGCCAAGACATGCGCAAATCCACAGTGGTTTAACCGAAAAGCCTCGTCATTAGTGCGAGAGCTTCCGAGAAGATTTGCCGGGATCTGATACATGCTTAAGAGCGGCGTAGCCCTCCATCAACGTCCCACTACAGCCGCGATCACCAGGGGCAATTCTGGGGGCAACTCCGTTGGCGCGAACACAAAAAATATTTACATATCAAACGGATACAAGTTGAGTTCGATAGTACCCATCACCACCAAAAACAGCAGGGTCAGAGCCCATTGGGCTCTGACCCTTTTTTGTTGTCATCGCTTGACAAGGCCAATGACGTAAAGCAAGAGAACGGCACCAACTGTTGCGGTCACAATCGCCCCTATCAGGCCACCCGCGGAGATGCCCAACATACCGAAGACAAATCCGCCAATCACTGCGCCTATAATTCCGACGACAATATTCCCTGGCAGTCCAAATCCACCGCCTTTCATAAACTGGCCGGCCAACCAGCCGGCCACGGCGCCGATTGCGAGAAATATGAGCAGGCTTTCTAAAGTCATTATTAGTCTCCTTGTAGTGAGGCCATTCTACTTCGTTGCCAACACAACTAAACATGCAATTCGACCAGGTCGCCATCGGACACGAGATGCTCCGGACCGACTTGCTGACCGTCGTATACGTCAGTACCCCACATGCGCGCGAACTTCAGGCCCTCGGCGATATCCTTGTGCACCAGCTGGGCGACATCATGTACCGTGCCGCCGCGACGAACGGTGAAGGGTTTATCATTCTCGGCCGGTTTGCCCGGGGTCTTGGTGTAGACCCGCACTATCTCCAGGGCCTTAAACAGGAAAGTGCCCAGTTCGTCCAGGCCATCGCCGGTCTTGGCCGATACGGTCAGGGCCGGAAAGCGCAGGCCCAGCAACTCCTCGAGTACCTCGACTTCACCGGGATCAGGATCGAGATCGGACTTGTTGGCGACAAGGACGGTCGGCAATCTCAGGCTGAAAACATCATCCGAATCGTCGGGCTGCGCCGAGTCGCTCGCTTCCAGACCGGGCCATGCCGTTTTCAGGTAGATTTTCTTTTCTGCCAGGCGTCTAAGGATTGTTGGCACCTGCTCCAGGCACTCGGGGTCGCTGAGATCGATAACAAGCAGCGCCGCATCAGCAGGCTGCAGTGCATTAACAAACCACGACTCCATGAAATCATCGGAGATCGGCGGCAGGTCCACGAGCTGAAAGTGGATGTCTTCGTAAGGAATCATGCCCGGTATGGGCAGGTGCGTTGTGTAAGGGTAGGGCCCGACGTCACTGGTCGAACCGGTCAGCTTCACATGCAAACTGGACTTTCCCGCATTTGGCGGCCCGATCATGGCGACTTGTGCGGCACCCTCATGGCGAACGACATGAGATGGTCCGCTACGGCGGCCGCCTTTTTTCGGACCCGCGAGCTCTTCGGTCAGCTGCTTGATGCGGGTCTTGATATCCGCCTGCAGGTGCTCCGTGCCTTTGTGCTTGGGAATCGTCCTGGCCATCTCCTTGAGACAATCCAGGCGGTCTTTGGGTTCGCGTGCCTTTCGGTAAGCCTCTTCGGCTTTCTTGTATTCAGGCGTTACATTTGTTGGCATAGAATGAATATTAACCGAAACAATTGCACTGACCACAGTTGGTGGCCGAAGATCAGGCACTCGCCAATGTTAGAGTAACCGCGTGATGATTCGATTCCATCTACTGTTCGTTTTTATCTGCTTCGTGATATCCGGCCGCGCTATGGGCGAGCAGTTGACCTGGCGCATCGATAACCTCGTGGAAATTGCTGGTCACCGAGTAACAGTTCTGGGAGATCCGCTAGTCATAGACACGCCGCGCGGCAAAGCTGTTGAGTTCGATGGTATCGACGACGGCGTTTTCATCGATGTGCATCCACTGGCGGGAATGTCGGAGTTCACCGTAGAGGTGGTTTTCAAACCCTACAAAGATGGTGCGCCTGAGCAGAGGTTCTTCCACATGCAGGAAGACCCGTCGCAGGAACGCGTCATGTTCGAAACGCGGCTGGTGGATGATGACCAATGGTTCCTCGACACGTTTATCTATTCAGGCGAGCAGAAGATTCCGCTGTACGCGATCGATAACAAGCATGCTGTCGGGTCGTGGTATCACGCCGCGATTGTCGTGGATGGAAGTTCTTTCAAACACTTTGTTAACGGGGAGCTGGAGCTTAGCGAAGCCATTCAGTTCGAACCGCAGGGCGCCGGACGAACATCCCTCGGCGTGCGCCTGAACAAGGTGAACTGGTTCAAGGGCGCCATCAGGACAGCGAGGTTCACTCCGAGGGCGCTGACGCCTGAGGAGTTCCTTACGGCTGAGGACTGACCTCAACGGCCAGCATCAGTGCGCTCATGTTCTCGATAAAGCTGCTGATCGAAATTCCCAGGACCGGATCCTCCGCAACGTGGGGCGACGTGTCGCTCGCATCGCCAACCCGGGTCTGGGAAAAGTCACCCTCGGCAGGCGTAGGATCGCCGTCACCGATGTAGGGGTTGGCAACGGCTCGCAATGGTGTGGGCCAGTAGCCTTCGTCGTTCAAGGCAGTGACCAGCTCGACCACCTGATCCGGTGTCGGCGTGTCCGTCGCGGTCGTACCGCTCGAATTCAAATCGGACACTTCGATTCTCTTCGTCGTAAAGAATCTCGGTAGCTCGAAATCCGCCCTTCTGTTGAATGGCGAGTTCGCGGCCAGCTCTGATGCAGACGCTTCGCGCAGAGATTCGTAACGTGCACGCAGACCGTCGAGGTCGATAGCGCGCCACTGCGAGTAGTGAACGATCGGTTTCTCGGGGTTGTAATCCTGGTAGTACTCGCCGTTGATGACGTTCGACCCACGGCGGTGATTGATCAAAGCCCGGTTTGTGCCAATTTCGATGAACGTCGGAAACTCGCGTCCGGGCATCCTGATTTCATCGCCAGACAAACGTACAGACTCGAGCCAGTCAAATGCCTCGGGAACTCG
>Ga0316189_10004203_pt1 | contig 13896 bp, 9 predicted proteins | sample LowCovwburrow_MG_FD_204930 | JGI IMG/M metagenome (GOLD analysis project Ga0316189, IMG submission 204930) | Coastal sediment microbial communities from Maine, United States - Lowes Cove worm burrow | ecosystem: Environmental > Aquatic > Marine > Coastal > Sediment | place: USA: Maine...
GTGCCTGATAATGCGCTGGCAAGGGTTTTTCGCGATGAGGCGGGCCGGGCCAATCAGATGATAGCTAAAGCCTGTGACAAGGTTGTTTTTATGGCGGCCGGTCTGGCGTTGGTAATGAAAGACTAGAAATGATAAAAACCATTGAAGAACTTGAAGAAATTTATGGTCAGCCAGCGGCGCCATCACTGGTTAAGGAAGCCGATTTTATTAGCGCTGATTATCGGGCATTGATCGAAGCCAGCCCATTTGTGGCTGTTGCGTCTGTCGGGCCTGAAGGGCTTGATTGTACACCGCGCGGTGATATGCCGGGCTTTGTGCGGGTGGAAGATGAGAAAACCTTGATGTTACCGGACCGGCGCGGCAATAACCGGATTGATACGCTGAAAAATATCGTGCGTGACCCGCGTGTGGCTTTATTGTTTCTCATTCCAGGTTCGCTGACGACCTTCCGGGTTAATGGCACGGCTCAAATATCGGTTGATGAGGATCTGTTAAAGTCTTTTGAAGTTGATGGAAAAGCACCACGCAGTGTTCTCGTCATCAAGGTTGAAGCAGCTTATTTTCAGTGCGGGAGAGCCGTTATTCGCTCACAAATATGGGATAATACAACTCATGTTGATCCTGAAGCTTTGCCAAGTGCCGGTGATATGATTGCTGCCAGATCGCACGGAAAAGAAGGCGGCAAGGCTTATGACGAGACCTGGGCAGGGCGAGCCGATAAAACGTTGTGGTAGGGTTTATTTTTTTCGCGTGTCTTTATCCCAAAACCGGTGCCACCCCCGGATCAAGTCCGAGGGCATGCTTTTGGGAGACACGCTTTAAACAAATAACCAGCAGAAAAAGAGGATGATCATCAACAGGATGAGCGCCTGATTGTAAAGCTTGAGGGCGCGGCGGATGTCGTCTGCCTCAAGTTCTTCCCGACCATCGCCCATCCACGGCAGGTCGACAATATTTCCGGCATATGAGCGTGGACCACCAAGGCGGATATCGAGAACGCCGGCAACGGCAGCTTCAGGCCAACCGGCATTGGGGGAAGTGTGTTTTTTGGCATCGTGCCAGATGGTGGCAAGGCTGCGGGCGGTTGCTGGCGGGTTGGTCAGGCTGGCGGCACCGGCAAATAACAGGCCGGTCAGGCGGGAACCGACCAGATTGACCAGATCATCAATACGGGCAGCGGCCCAGCCGAAGGTTAAGTGTTTGTCCGATTTATAGCCGATCATACTGTCGGCGGTGTTAATGACCTTGTAAACGGCTATACCCGGTAGGCCAAAAATAGCGAGCCAGAATGCCGGGGCGATAATGCCGTCAGAGGTGTTTTCGGCCAAACTTTCAATGGCAGCACGTGAGACATCGGAAACATTGAGGTTGCTGGTATTGCGGCCAACAATGTGACTGACAGCCTGACGGCCTTCGACAATGCTGACATCCAGAGCATCGGCAACGCGGGCGACAAAGCGTTTGAGTTCCTTTTGGGCCAATAATGGCACGGCGAGTAATGCCTCGATAATGGCGCTGTATTCAAAGTTTTGTAAAACCCATGTCAATGGTAGGGTGATGAGCAAGACCAGCAAGATCAGGGCTATCATGGTGAAGAAGCCCTTGAGGCGGTTCCAGCCTGGAGATTTGTCCGGGGTGTTAAATTTGAGGTCGAACCTGTTTAACAGACTGCCATACCATTCAACCGGATGTCCCAAACGTTGGTGCAGCCATTTTGGATAACCAACCACCCGTTCAATGGCCAGAGCAAGGAAGGTGACCAGAAATGTATGGGTGAGGTCGAAAGCAGGTAGAGGCAAAAGATCCATTATGAGGGGGTCGCTATGTCGAGTATTTTTTCAAGATCGAGATGTTGGGCAAGGTGGTCTGCAAGGCCATCAAGGGTTTGGTCAATGATAGTCTCATAGACGGTGTTTCCAGCATTGTCAGTGCCGGATGCGCCAAGGCTTTGCAAGAACGATTTTCGAAAGGCATCGCCATTAAAGCAGCCATGCAGATAGGTGCCGCTTATATGGCCATTGCAGGCGCCTTCATTCTTGCCGCTAATGTTGGCAAAAGGTTTGCTGCAAGCTGGGCCAATGGTTTTACCAATATGGATTTCATAACCGCTGATCGCTGTTTTGGACTGACAATGGCGACCGGTTACATTGGTCAGGGTTTTGTCACCGGTCAGGGTCGTTTCAATATCAAGCAATCCCAAGCCGGTGACGGTTTCAGGTGGGCCTTCAACTCCATTTGGGTCGGCAATGGTTTTGCCTAGCATTTGATAGCCCCCACATAGGCCAAGGACTTGGCCACCGCGGCGGGCGTGAGCGAGGATGTCGATGTCCCAGCCTTGATGGCGCAGATATTTAAGATCGGCAATGGTTGCTTTGGTGCCGGGAATAATGACGAGGTTGGTATGGGCTGGAATGGCGCTGCCGGGCTGGATAATCTCTATGGAGACATTGGTTTCGAGTTTTAGCGGGTCAAGGTCATCAAAATTGGCGATACGGGACAGGCGGGGAACTGCGATGTGAAAATTACCATTGCCTAATGTGGTGGTTTTTTCCAGTGCAACAGCATCTTCGGCAGGCAGTTTTGCCGCATCGGCAAAATGTGGGATTATGCCAAGGCAGGGGGTGGCAGTTGCCTCTTCAAGGATTAAACGGCCTTCATCAAACAGGTCTACAGAGCCGTGGAAGTTGTTGATGATGAATCCTTTTAAGCGGCTGGCATCTTCATCCGAGATCATTTGAAAAGTGCCGGCGATGGAGGCGATGACGCCGCCTCGATTGATATCACCGATCAACAGAACCGGGACATTTGCGGCATGGGCAAACCCCATATTGGCAATATCGCCCTGACGCAGATTAATCTCTGCCGGAGAACCTGCGCCCTCGACAATAACAAGGTCTGCCTCAGCTTTTAGTTGGTTGAAACTGTCAAGGATGCGCGGCATGTATTGCAGGAGGGTTTTCTTATATTTACTGGCGGTTAAGGTGGCTTCGGCCTTGCCCTGAATGATGATTTGCGCACCGGTGGTGGATTCAGGTTTGAGCAATACCGGATTCATGTGGACAGATGCCGGTATGCGGGCAGCGCGAGCCTGTAATGCCTGAGCCCGGCCAATCTCGCCACCATCAGCGGTGACCGCGGCATTGTTTGACATGTTTTGCGGTTTGAAAGGGCGTACGTTCAAGCCCTGGTTTGCAAAGGCACGGGCAAGGCCTGCCACAATCAGGGATTTTCCGACATCAGAGCCGGTGCCCTGGAACATGATGGTTTTGCAGGTCATGTGGCGGCCAGAATCCTGTTCTTTAATATCAAGAGCGCTTATAAGGTTTTGTGGTGAATGATACCACGGTAAATACACATAGGTTCATCAAGGTGGTTGCTGTAGAATTAGCGACAAAGGAAATACTGGACATTGGGCTGTTAATAGCCGAAAAAGCGCGGACTCGAGCTCGGGTTCGGGCGCAGGCGCTTTTAAAAAGTGCGCCGGTAAAAGTTGACATTGTTGTTGTCAACAAAGTTGACAGTTTTGTTGTCGACAGAAAAGGAAAAGTTGTTGGGCGCGCGGGATAATAAACGGATTTTGATTTTAGGTGGAACCGGCGAAGCAAGGCGTCTGGCTGTCATGCTGCTTGAGGCAGGTTACAGCGTAGTGACATCGCTGGCTGGTGTGACAAGTGACCCGATGTTGCCAAAGGGTGAGATTCGCACTGGCGACTTTGGCGGTGTTGAGGGGTTGGTTGAATTTATTACGGCTGAAAAAATCGTTGGCATTGTTGATGCCACTCACCCCTTTGCCGAACAGATTACCCGGCAAGGCTTTGAGGCGGCAAAGCAGACGAAAATTTCTTATGTGCGCATGGAGCGGCGGCCATGGAAACCGCTGGCCAAAGAGCGCTGGCGGCTGGTGGCTGATGTTGATGCTGCGGTCAAGGCATTGCGCAAGGATGCGCGGGTGTTCGTGACCATCGGGCGTAAGGCTTTGCCAAAATTTGCCGAACGTGATGATTTGAGCGTTATGGCCCGCTCGATTGAGGCCCCTGAGATGGAGGAGCCGGAAAACTGGCGGTTTATCCTGGGTCGGCCACCGTTTTCAATTGAAGATGAAGTCGAGCTTATGCGCCAGAACAAGATTGATACGCTGGTGACCAATAACGCCGGTGGCAAGGCAGTTGCGGCTAAATTGCAGGCTGCACGTGAACTGGGCATCGAGGTCATTATGATCGAACGACCCATTATCGACGGCATCCGCAAGGTGCGTTCGGTTGATCAGGTTCTGCGGTTTTTGCCGGGGGCTTGAGGGACGTACCCTTACCCCGTTTTCCTTTTCCCCAACACATGCCCATAGTCCGCTCTCTTAAGGTGCGGAATCTCTGAAGGTGTGGCGGGGCTGGTCTTTGATGCATTTATTGGTCGAAAATTGGTTTTGAAAGCTGGTTTTGACACTGGACAAATTCTTACGCTTCGTTAAGATAGTGTTCATATTTGCAAATAATCTGAAGTCCTGGAGGTCTTGAACATGGCGCTGCATGTGGTTTTTCGCTTTTTGGTAATCGTGGCTGTTTCATTATTAATGAGTTCAGTTGTAGCGCGCAGTGCAGGCAGTGAGGATGGGCGACGAATTATCATCAATAAGGGGGCCGATTATTTTGGCAGTGATTATCGCACTGTGAAAAAAGTCTCTCTTGGTTTATGCAAAAAAGCTTGCCTGGGTGATGAGCAATGCAAGGCATTCACCTATAATACCAAGTTCAAATGGTGTTTTTTGAAAAATGCTGTTGGCGAGTTGAAATCCTTTAAAGGGGCGTTTGCCGGACGTGTTGTTGGTTCGCGCAAGGAAATTATTCCCGAACTTGAAGCGCCGAAAAAGCTGACATTCCTGTCGAATTCGTTCTATGACGGCTCAACACGTTATGAGCAAACAGTTATAAAACGCCATGGCAAGAAGGCCGTCAGTGATGAAGGTGCTATTGTTCAAGGACGGATGGCTGAGGAAAACGGCAATCTGGGTTCCGCATCTGGATATTACGAAAAAGCAGCAGGGATTAATCCGAAATCGTTCGACAACTGGCTGGCACTGGCCCGTACTGTTTTACAGGCCAAGACTAAAAACAATAATGAGAAATATCAGTTTCCCCGGGTGGCGGTACATTCAGCGATACGGGCCTATGATTTGTCACGCACGACATCGGGGCGGGCAGATGCTCTGACCTTTCTGGCGCAGGGGCTTGAACGACGCAAGGAATATCGCCCGGCGCTTGAGGCCTATAAAGCATCTCTGGCTCTGGTTAACTCAGTGGTTAATCGTGATGCCTATGCCGTATTGGCTGCAGCGCACGGGTTTAGGGTGGTGAAACATACTGTGGATGCTGATGCTGCGGCACCGCGCATTTGTGTGCAGTTTTCTGAAAACCTTATCAAATCAAAAGATTACACAAGCTTCCTGAGCGTGGATGACAAGGGGGCTGATGGTCTGGATGTCGAGCAGCGCCAGCTTTGTGTCAATGGTGTCAAACATGGCCAGCGCTATAGAATATCATTGCGGGCCGGATTGCCGGGCAACTTTAATGAAACGCTTGATAAACCTGTCACGCTGAATGTCATGGTTCGCGATCGTAAGGCGTTTGTGCGCTTTGGGGGCAGTAATTTTGTGTTGCCGCGCGTTGGGGCAAAGGGCATTCCTATTGTCTCGGTTAATACGGAAAAAGCCAATGTCAGCTTGTACCGGATAAATGAGCGGGCTGTGAACAGACTTGTTGTTGATGGCAAGTTCCTGAATGGCCAGGACACTTATTCACTTAGTGATATCGAAAGTAATTATGGGGTGAAAGTGTGGTCTGGCATATTGGAAATGTCGAGTATTCTTAACAAGGAAGTAACGACGAGTTTTCCTGTGACCGAGGCCTTGCCAAAGCGCCAGCCTGGGGTTTATGTCATGATTGCGGCTCCTGTTGGTGACAAGACCGAGAACTGGAAGTCCAAGGCAACGCAGTGGTTTGTGGTGTCGGATATCGGTTTGACGACGATGGCAGGCAATGACGGATTGCATGTGTTTGCCCGCTCTTTATCGAGTGCTGAACCAATCGCCAATGTTGATATTCAATTGCTGGCCCATTCAAATGATGTGCTGGGCGGTGGTAAAACCAACGCACAAGGCTATGTAAAACTTGATGCCGGGCTGCTGCGCGGTGAAGGCTCAATGGCACCGGGTTTGGTGTTGGCGCGTCGCAATGAGGCTGATTTTGTGTTGGTTGACCTGCGCAAATCCTCTATTGATCTGTCTGATCGTGGCGTGACCGGGCGAACTTCGCCGGGACCGCTGGACGCCTTTATGTTTACCGAGCGCGGTATTTATCGCCCGGGTGAAACTATTCATATCACTTCGCTGTTGCGCGATGACAAGGCCAATGGTGTTGGTGATGTACCGCTGACGTTGAAACTGGAGCGGCCCGATGGCAAACTTGAGGCCACACGGGTTACCAAAGACATGGGTGAGGGCGGGCATTCGCTGTCCTATAAATTACAAAACAATGCAATGCCAGGCACCTGGAATTTGCGCCTTTATGCTGATCCGAAAGGCAAAGCGTTGGCAGAAAAGCGGGTGCTGGTTGAAGATTTCATTCCTGACCGGATCGAGTTTGATCTGACCAGTACGGCAAAAGTCATCTCGCGCAAGGATAAGACACGGTTTGATATTGCCGGTCGTTATTTATATGGCGCTCCGGCAACGGAGATGGATTTTGACGGTGAAGTGAGATTTACACCAACCAACGGGCTCTCAGATTATAAAGGCTTTGTCTTTGGTCTTGATGATGCCAAGCCGTCAGCCCGGGTTGAAAGCCTAACTGGTTTTGGCGAGCAGGATGAAAATGGCAAAACGGTGCTGGTGTTTGATCCGTCGGTTTTGCCCCAGAAACCGGGTTTGTTTAATGCGCGGTTGAATGTACAGATGCGTGAAAGTGGTGGTCGGGCCGTTGAGCGCGCGATAACTTTACCAGTGGCACCTGCCAATGATCTGATCGGCATCAAGCCCTTGTTTGAAGGTGGCAGTGTTGGAGAAGGTCAGGCGGCCGGATTTGAAGTTATTGCTGTCGGGGTTGATGGCAAAAAGATTTCCATGCCGGGGTTGAAATGGAAGCTGGTTAAGCTTGAACGTCGTTACCAATGGTATTCATCGGGTGATGGCTGGAATTATGAACCGGTTATCTCTACCAAGCAAATTGCAGCCGGACAAATCGATGCGGCAAGTGATGCGCCGGTTCGTATCAGTTCATCGGTTGACTGGGGTCGTTATCGCCTTCAGGTTTCTGCCGGTGAGGGCGGTCCGGTCAGCAGTATCAGCTTTAATGCTGGCTGGTATGTGAAAACAAGTTCAACAGAAACGCCTGACGGTCTGGAAATAGCCCTTGATAAAGAAAGCTATAATGCCGGTGATGTGGCGCGGGTGCAGATTTCACCTCGCTTTGCTGGCAAGGCGCTGGTGAGCGTCGGGGCTGAAAGTTTGTTGTGGTCTAAATCTGTTGATGTTGCCAAATCTGGTGCCGTCGTTGAAATTCCCGTTGGAGCCGGCTGGGGGGCTGGGGCTTATGTGAATGTGACGCTATATCGGCCATCGGAAACGGCAGCCAAACGGATGCCGGGTCGGGCCATTGGTATCAAATGGCTGACAGTAGATCCGGGGCAGCGTAATTTGCAGGTGTCTCTTGCTGTGCCGGAAAAAACCACTCCACGACAAAACTTTGAAGTGCCGGTGCAGATTGCCGGTTTAGAAGCTGGTGAAGAGGCTTTTGTAACGGTGGCTGCGGTTGATGTCGGGATTTTGAATTTGACCCGTCATAAGCCGGCACAACCGGGTAAATGGTATTTTGGTCAACGCAAACTTGGTCTCGAGTTGTATGATATTTATGGCAAGTTGATTGATGCCTATGCCGGCGCGACCGGGCGGATACGCTCTGGTGGTGACGGGTCTGACGGTATGAATGCCAAAGGCTCACCGCCAACACAAAAACTGATTTCTTTCTATTCAGGTATCGTCAAGGTTGATGATCAGGGCAAGGCCAATGTCAATTTTGCCATGCCGCAATTTAATGGCACAGTGCGAGTTATGGCTGTCGCCTGGACCAAATCGGGTGTTGGTGATGCCAGCGCCGATGTTGTGGTGCGTGATCCTGTTGTACTGACGGCAACTGTTCCGCGGTTCTTAAGCCCGGGTGATGTTACGTCGGTGCGTATTGATATTGCCAATACGGATGGGCCTGCCGGTGATTATCAATTGAGTGTTGAAACATTTGGCAAGCTGGGTGTTGAAATGCCGATGACGGGAATGTCTATTGCACTCGCTGCAGGTGAGAAAAAGGCCGTTTCTGTGCCAGTGCGCGGTGTTGAAGTGGGCAAGGGTGTGCTTTCTATCAAGCTGTCACGGGCCAATGGTCCATTTGTTGATCAGGCATTGTCAGTGCCGGTGCGGGCACCGCAATTACCGGTCAGTCAGCGCCGTATTGTCAAACTGGCGGCCAATGGCGGTCAGCTGACGGTCGATAATGATATGTTTGCAGGCTTCCTGCCATCCAGTGCCAGCATGACGATGGGCGTTTCGCGGGCAGCCGGTTTGGATGTGGCTTCTTTGTTGTTGTCGCTTGATCGTTATCCCCATGGCTGCGCGGAACAAACCACCAGTCGCGCCTTGCCGCTGCTTTACTTAAGTGAAGTTGCCAGCCAAACCGGACTTGGTGATGACCCGGCTATTCGCAAGCGGGTTCAAGCTGCGATCAACAGGGTTGTCGGCTTTCAGTCAGGAGGTGGCAGTTTTGGCATGTGGTCGCCGGGTTCGGATAACCTGTGGCTTGATGCCTATATTTCAGACTTCCTGACCAGAGCACGCGAGAAAGCTTACGATGTGCCTGAGGTTGCGATGAAGCTGGCGTTGGATAATTTGTCAAACAGCCTGTCTTATGATGTCAATCTTGCCGAACAGGGTAATGAGATTGCCTATGCGCTTTATGTTCTGGCGCGTAACAAGCGGGCCTCGATCGGCGATTTGCGCTATTTTGTCAATGCACAGCTCGACAAGTTTGTCTCACCATTGGCCAAAGCTCAATTGGCGGCCAGTCTAGGGTTCTATGGTGAGAAACTACCCAGTGAAACGGCATTCAAAGCGGCCTTTTCAGCTTTGGATCAGACGCTGCCTAAGGGCTTTAAACGAGATAGCTATGGTTCGTCCTTGCGTGACCGTGCCGCTATTTTGGCCCTGGCTGCTGAAGCACGGCCCGCGATGAGCTTTGTTTCGAAAATGGTACCGATGGTATCAGCGGCCCGTCTTGGCAAGCGCTATACCAGTACACAGGAAAATGCCTGGTTGTTGTTGGCGGCAAGAGCACTTTATGCTGATAGTGACAAGATTTCGCTGGAAATTAATGGTGCTCCGCATAAAGGAAATCTGAGCCGGAAACTGACACCGCAAGATGTTGATGATGGTTTGACCATCGCCAATGATTCAGATGAAAGTCTTGAAGCGGCGTTGACTGTCAGTGGTGTGCCGATCAAACCTTTACCGGCAGGCGGGGAAGGGTTTAAAATTACCCGCAAATATTATACCCGCAGCGGTGAAGCCATTGACCCATCAACGGTTGCTCAAAATGAGCGCTTTGTGGTGGTTCTGACCATTACCGAACTCAACAGTTGGGCATCGAGGGTTGTTGTCAATGATCTGCTGCCAGCCGGTTTTGAGATTGATAATCCGCGTCTGGTTTCCAGTGCCGAATTGAGTAACTTCAAATGGCTCAAGCGGGCCAATACAGCCCATAATGAGTTTCGCGATGACCGGTTTGTTGCCGCCTTTAACCGGCGGGCTAATGATGACCGCGAATTCTCGCTGGCTTATGTGGTGCGGGCTGTTTCTCCGGGCACATATGTACATCCAGCAGCGGTGGTGGAAGATATGTATCGCTCGCACCTGTCAGCACGTACAGAACAGAGTAGTGTTGAGGTGATCGGGCCTAAACCTTGAGTGCCAACAAGATGAGCAAAGGTTCTGACTTAACAACACCGCGCTGGGTCTTTGTACCCTTTATCTGTGCCTGTGTGGTTATTGCGATTCTGGCTGGTCTGCAGTCACTGGACCGTCGGTATCCGCTTAATCTGGATAAGTTGGCCCAGACATCTTTTGTGGTGGAAGACCGGCATGGGCGGTTGTTGCGCGGCTTTGCTGCCGGGGATGGGCGCTGGCGTTTGCCGATCAAGGTTCGCGATGTTGATCCGCGATTTATCAAAATGTTGCTGGCCTATGAGGACAAGCGTTTTTACAACCATTTGGGGGTAGATGTGCTGGCTTTGGTGCGGGCAGGGGGCCAGATGATCTGGCACCGGCAGATTGTTTCGGGCGGGTCTACCTTATCGATGCAGGTTGCCCGTTTGCTGGAAGAACCAAAGCGGCGCTCATTGGCTGTCAAGCTAGCTCAAATTGGCCGGGCTTTGCAATTAGAGCGGCGTTTGAGCAAGGATGAAATCCTTCAGGCCTATCTGCAATTGGCGCCTTATGGCGGTAATCTGGAAGGGATCAGGGCGGCCTCGCTGGCCTATTTTGGCAGAGAGCCCAAAGTTCTCAATACGGCTGAAGCAGCGTTGCTGGTTGCGGTGCCACAATCTCCGGAAAGTCGCAGGCCGGATCGACATAAAACCCGGGCACTGGCAGCGCGCAACAGGGTGCTGGCACGGTTGGTGAGCAAGGGAGTGATCAATGAGGCTGATGGTGAGCGGGCCAGTCAGATTGCTATTTCTGGCGGTCGCAGGGCTTTGCCGGCTTTTGCTGCACATCTGAGTGATCAGGCCCGCCGACATGCCAGAGCAGGGGCTGAAAAAACCGGAAACTGGAAAACCACACTGGACCGCAATATGCAGGAAACTCTTGAAGCATTGGTGCGGGAAAAAATCTCTACTATGAGCAAAAAGGACTCGATTGCGATTCTGGTTGCCGATCATCAAACTGGAGAAATCCTGACGCAGATTGCTTCACCGGACTTTTTTAACCGGCGACGGGCCGGTGAGGTGGATATGATCAATGCTATCCGCTCGCCCGGTTCCACCCTTAAACCGTTTATCTATGGTCTGGCATTTGAGGCCGGAGTGGTGCATCCCTCGTCATTGATCGAAGATACACCGCAGAATTTTTCCGGATACCGGCCGCGCAATTTTGACCTTGCCTATCAAGGAACGGTGAGTGTTGAAAAAGCCCTGCAATTATCGCTGAATATTCCGGCGATCAAATTGTTGCAATCAGTCGGACCTGATAAATTACTGGCCCGGTTCCGGCGGGCTGATGTGCATGTTAAATTACCAAAAGAGCAAAGTGCAGGTTTGGCGATCGGGCTGGGGGGTCTGGGCGTTTCATTACGTGATCTGGTGCAGCTCTATTCTGCCTTTCCCAATGGAGGCAAGGCAGTCCGTCTGGTTGACGGGGTTAGAGACTTGAAAAAAGATCAAGCTGTAGATATCCAGCGGTCGCTTGGCAAGATTTCCAGTTGGTATGTACAGGACATCCTATCGCGGGTGAATGCGCCAACAGGGGCACGTGAGGATGCAAATATTGCTTATAAGACCGGCACCTCTTATGGATACCGTGATGCCTGGTCGGTTGGTTTTGACGGGCGCTATGTGATCGGGGTCTGGGTTGGGCGACCTGACGGGGTTTCGGTGCCGGGTATTACCGGGGGCAGTGTGGCTGCACCAATTTTGTTTGAGGCATTCGGGCGACTGGAAGGCAGGCGGGTAACTCTTGCTGCAGCCCCGGCGGGCGTTTTGATGGCCCGTCAAGGACAATTACCGGCTGTTTTGAAACGATTTACACCGAAGAATGCACTGGTTCAACATTTTGCCGGGGCGGGCAAAGCGCCGCAGATCGTTTATCCGCCTCAAGATGCAAAAATTGATCTTGGCTTTAAGTCAGGTGATGGGAAGATGCCGTTGTTTATTAAAATGCAGGGCGGAAAAGTACCGTTTCGCTGGCTTGCCAATGGCAAACCGATTCTTGAAAAAGAGTTGCGGCGGCAGGTGCAGTGGCAACCGGATTCGAGCGGGTTCTCAACTTTGACGGTACTGGATGCGGTTGGCCGGGGGGCCAGTGTTCGGGTTTTTGTTGAATAGCTGAGCAAACAGGTGTTAGTTCAAGCCAATTGATAGCTATTGAATGGACTTGAACTGATGAGTCAGCACAACAAACTTGAACACTTTCCGATTAATATATTTCCGGTGGTTATGGGCCTGACGGGCTGGACGCTGGCCTGGCAAAAAACCCAAAGGGTTTTGGGGCTGGAGTGGGAAATCGGTGAAGCGCTGACTGTAGTGTCAATTGTGGTATTTGTGATTTTGGCAACATTATATATGGTCAAACTTGCCCGCCACCCTGAAGCGGTTGCCGCTGAATTGAAACATCCCATTAAGCTGAGCTTTTTCCCTGCTATTTCGATCAGTCTTATTTTGCTTGGTACGACATTGGCAAAGATTGAGCCATCATCTGCCGAGGTGTTTTGGTTGAGCGGTGTGTTTCTGCAATTCTTTTTGTTGTTGTTCGTGATCAACTCATGGGTCAATCACGAACATTTTGAAACTGTGCATGTTAACCCGTCGTGGTTTATTCCTGCGGTTGGCAATGTGCTGGTACCGGTTGCCGGGATCGGGTTTGGCTATGTTGAGGTGTCGTGGTTTTTCTTTTCCATCGGCATGATGTTCTGGCTTATCCTGTTGACGATTGTGTTTAACCGGGTGCTGTTTCACAATCCGCTACCGCCGGTGTTGTTACCGACACTGGCGATTTTGATTGCCCCTCCTGCTGTTGGTTTTGTCGGCTACACCACATTGGTGGGGGGATTGGACAGCTTTGGCCGGTTATTGTACGGGATGGCCCTGTTTTTTACCCTGTTTGTTGCAACCCTGGCGCCGCGGTTCGCCAAATTGCCGTTCTTTCTGTCCTGGTGGGCCTATTCATTTCCACTGGCTGCAATCACCATTGCCACATGGGTGATGTTTGAGACGACCAAAGTGAGCGGGTATATGTATCTGGCTGAAGTTCTGTTGGGTTTGTTGAGTGTCGTTTTGCTGGTGTTGATATTTAAAACAATCATGGCTGTTATCAATAACAAGATCTGTGTGCCTGAATAAGTTGGGTTGGTTTCGCTCACGAAATTTGCGCTTTGCGCAGGCGGCGCAGTCGCGACCTTGAGCGCTTCATGTGAGCATTAGACGTTCTTGTTGACCTTCTTGTTACTGTAAGGTTATGGTTGGTGTCATTTTTTACAGTTTAAGGTGAAGCTGATGAATATTCAGGCTGCAGCAGCACGGGCCGGACTGCCGGTCAAGACGGTGCGCTATTATGATGATATTGAACTGGTTCGTGCCGGGCGGGCCAGCAATGGCTATCGCGAGTATGGCGAAGCGGAAATCCATAAATTGATTTTTTTGGGACGGGCCCGTTCGTTGGGGTTTTCGATTGATGATTGTCGACAACTTTTATCGCTTTATGAAGATGACAGTCGGGCCAGCAGTGATGTTAAGGCGCTGGCCAGTCGACAGCTTGAAGAGATTGACAGAAAACTGGTCGAACTTGGGGCCTTGCGTAAAACACTGTCTGAGCTGATGCATAAATGCCATGGTGATGACCGGCCTGACTGTCCCATATTGGAAGGGTTGGCTGGAAAAGGGTAGGCGCCAAACGAACTAGCGCCTGTCGCGTTAAATTGAATTCATTTTCTCGGTCGAACGGGCTTGCTGAGCAAGCCCTGCCTCGCCCAAGCAAATAAATCCTTGAATCCGTTTAAACGCAAAACGCTCTAACGATCTGAATCGTCTTTTATCTTGCGGACTTTCTTGGTGCCGGTGCCGTCTGAGCCGACATTACCGCCGCCACCAATG
>Ga0316189_10004204_pt1 | contig 13890 bp, 17 predicted proteins | sample LowCovwburrow_MG_FD_204930 | JGI IMG/M metagenome (GOLD analysis project Ga0316189, IMG submission 204930) | Coastal sediment microbial communities from Maine, United States - Lowes Cove worm burrow | ecosystem: Environmental > Aquatic > Marine > Coastal > Sediment | place: USA: Maine...
AAGTAAGGCCGATTTTTTTTACGTGGCGGCCGCACTCCAACACGCTTTTTGGTGTCCATCGGGAATCCTGTTCGTTAGATCGACCCAGGCGTCTGCGCGGTAGAGTTGGATGAGGCGAGGTGTTGTCCAGTTCGAGTACGGTCTCGGGGTCGTCTAACATACGCATGGCCGTCGCCGTGTGGCGCGGAAGGTCGCGGAATGGCGATGCCGCAGACGGTTCCCTCTGTGCTGTGCAAACTCCTCGGTCGATGGTCAGAGGTGACTGGGCCCTGGGCCGCGCGGCCCCACCCGTTGAACAGGCCTGGGCCTGCGGCGTGAGCCGATCAGCCCGGACGCTGCGTCCATGTCCTTGAACTGTGGATACGAGAGCTGGTGATGATCAAGATCAAGAAGGGTCTCGACTTGCCCATCACGGGGGCCCCCGTGCAAACCATTGAGGCGGCGCCGCCGGTGCGATCCGTGGGCGTTTTCGGCCCCGACTATATCGGTATGCGCCCCACCATGCGGGTGGCGGTGGGCGATCGAGTGCGCTGTGGACAGGTACTGTTCACGGATAAGAAGAACCCCGGAGTCCACTTTACCTCGCCGGCTGCAGGTGTGGTCGCGGCGATCCATCGGGGCGCCAAGCGTGCCTTGCTTTCGGTGGTGATTGAACTGGACGGTGACGAGGCCGAGCAGTTCACCCGCTACGAGGTTGACCAATTGGAGACGCTTGATGGCCAGTCGGTCCGGGCGAATCTGATCGAATCGGGTTTGTGGACAGCGATTCGAACCCGCCCTTACAGCCGGGTTCCGGAACCGGAGTCCGAGCCCAGGGCGATTTTCGTGTCGGCCATGGACAGCAACCCGCTGGCACCGTCGCCGGCTGTGGTGATTGCCGATCAGCCCGAAGCGTTCAACAACGGTCTGCGCGTGCTCACCCGCCTCACCGACGGCTCGGTCCATGTTGCCAAGGCGCCCGGCGTGGCGTTGCCCATGCTCGACTCTTCCCGCATCCAGGTCACAGAGTTTGCAGGCCCCCATCCGGCGGGGCTGGTGGGCACGCACATTCACTATCTGGAGCCGGTGGGTCCGACCAAGACCGTTTGGCACGTGGGCTATCAGGATGTGATTGCCATCGGCACGTTGTTCACCGAGGGGCTCCTGCGCAGCGATCGGGTGGTGGCCCTGGCAGGCCCGCTGGTCCGCCGACCCCGGTTACTGCGGACTCTTTTGGGTGCCAACCTGGACGAACTGACCGACGGTGAACTCTTCCCCGGTGAGCATCGCATTATCTCCGGGTCGGTTTTCACAGGCCATATTGCCGACGGCCCCAAGGCATTTCTCGGACGTTATCACACGCAGGTTTCGGTGCTGCTGGAAGGCCGACAGAAGGATTTGTTCGGCTGGCTTCGGCCCGGTCGGGAACAATTTTCCGTCACCAACGCGTATACCGCGCATTTCAGACCCGACACCGTGTTCAGCGTGACCACCTCCACCAACGGCAGTGAGCGGGCCATGGTCCCGATCGGCACCTATGAGCGCATCATGCCTCTGGACATACTGCCCACCCAGCTGCTGCGTGCTTTAATCACCCGCGACACGGATCTTGCCCAGGATCTGGGTTGTCTGGAATTGGATGAGGAGGATCTCGCGCTATGCACGTTCGTCTGTCCGGGCAAGTACGAATATGGCCCGCTGTTGCGCGAAAATCTGACCCAGATCGAGCAGGAGGGATGAGCCTATGCGCAGTCTGAAGACCTATCTCGATGTGATCGAGCCGCATTTCCACCAGGGCGGCAAATACGAGCGCTTCTATGCGCTGTACGAGGCCGCATCTACCATTTTCTACACGCCTGGCCAGGTGACCCGCGGCGCCTCCCACATTCGCGACAGCATTGATCTGAAGCGCATCATGATCTTTGTCTGGATGGCCACTTTCCCGGCCATGTTCTGGGGCTGGTACGCCATCGGCCTCAATGCCAACGAGGCCATCGCCGCGCTCGGACTGGAGGGGCAGTCCGGTTGGCGGGGATGGCTGATCGGATTGTTGGGGGTGGGCTACAATCCCGGCAGCATCTTCGCCAACATGTTTCACGGCGCCCTGTTCTTTCTCCCGGTCTACCTTACCGTGTTCGTGGTGGGTGGATTCTGGGAAGTGCTGTTCGCCATGGTGCGAGGCCACGAGGTCAACGAGGGTTTTTTCGTTACCTCGGTGCTGTTCAGTCTCACCTTGCCGCCGACGGTACCCTTGTGGCAGGCGGCTCTCGGCATCTCCTTCGGCGTGGTCATCGCCAAGGAGGTTTTTGGCGGGACCGGCAAGAATTTCCTCAATCCGGCTCTGGCCGGCCGGGCTTTTCTGTTTTTCGCCTATCCCGCCCAGTTGTCCGGCGACTCGGTATGGACCGCCGTGGATGGATACAGCGGCGCGACCGCGTTGGGCATTACAGCCGGGCAGGGTGTTCCCGGGTTGGCGGAAGCAGGAATTACCTGGACCCAGGCGTTCCTCGGCAATATTCAGGGCTCCATGGGTGAAGTGTCGACCCTGATGATTCTGCTGGGCGGGGTGTTTTTGCTCTACACCCGGATTGCCTCGTGGCGCATCGTCGCCGGCGTGATGATCGGGATGGTGCTGTTGTCCGCCCTGTTCAATCTGATTGGCAGCGAGACCAATCCCATGTTCGGCATGCCCTGGTACTGGCATCTGGTATTGGGCGGATTCGCTTTCGGTATGGTGTTCATGGCCACCGACCCGGTATCCGCCGCCATGACCGATACCGGCAAGTGGCTGTTCGGCATTCTCATAGGCGTCATGGTGGTGTTGATCCGTGTGGTCAATCCCGCGTTTCCTGAAGGCATGATGCTGGCGATCCTGTTCGCCAATCTGTTTGCCCCGTTGATCGACTACTTTGTGGTCCAGGCCAACGTCAAGCGGAGGAGGCTGCGCAGTGTCTAATCCAAAGGACAGCGTCAAGCAGACGCTGATTGTTGCGGCTGCTCTTTGCCTGGTGTGTTCGGTGCTGGTGTCCGGCGCCGCGGTGATGCTCAAGCCGACCCAGGACTACAACCGGGCCCTGGACCGCAAGCGCAACATTCTTCAAGCGGCCGGTTTGATGCAGTCCGAGGGGGACATCGATACGCTGTTCAAGCAGATCGAACCGCGGGTGGTCGATCTCGAAAAAGGCAGTTTTGTCGAGACAGTGGATGCCGCGTCCTACGATCAGCGCAAGGCCAGCCGCGACCCCAAGTTGAGCACCACCTTGACCGTGGAACAGGACATCGCCGGCATCAAGCGGCGCGCCGACCAGGCCAACGTGTACCTGGTCCGCGATGCCGCCGGTGGCATCCAGAATATTATTCTCCCGGTCCACGGCTATGGTCTTTGGTCCACCATGTACGGGTTTCTGGCCCTCGATGGGGATGCGCGCACGGTGGTTGGGTTCAAATTCTATCAACAGGGTGAGACGCCGGGGCTTGGCGGTGAGATCGCCAACCCGCAGTGGCAGGCCCTGTGGGTGGGAAAGCAGGTTCTGGACGCCGATGGACGGCCCGCCGTTCAGCTGGTCAAGGGTGGCGTCGACCCGGGTTCCGCCGAAGCTGTGCATCAGGTGGATGCTCTGTCCGGGGCGACCCTGACCAGCAACGGCGTTGCTAATTTGTTGCAGTTCTGGCTGGGGGAAGACGGTTTCGGCCCGTTCCTCGCCAGCATGCGTGAACAACAGGGGAGCAGCAAGAATGGCTAGCGTCGATGCCAAGGCGGCGAAAGAGGTTTTGTTCGGGCCCGTATTTGCCAACAACCCAATCGCGCTGCAGGTGCTGGGCATATGCTCGGCACTGGCGGTAACCAGCAAAATGGAAACCGCCCTGGTCATGTGTTTCGCCTTGACCGCGGTCACCGCGTTCTCCAATGCGCTGATCAGCATGATCCGGTCTCACATTCCCTCCAGCATCCGCATTATTGTTCAGATGACCATCATTGCCTCGCTGGTGATCGTGGTGGATCAGATCCTCAAGGCCTATGCCTACGAGATCTCCAAACAGCTGTCGGTGTTTGTCGGCCTGATCATCACCAACTGCATCGTGATGGGGCGGGCCGAGGCCTACGCCATGCAGAACGGCCCGGTGATGAGCTTTCTGGATGGTATCGGCAACGGTCTGGGCTACTCAGTCATCCTGATGATCGTCGCCACGATCCGGGAGCTGTTTGGATCGGGCACCATGTTCGGGGTTGAGATCCTGCCCCTGGTCACCAACGGCGGTTGGTACCAGTCCAACGGTCTGTTGCTGTTGCCGCCCAGCGCGTTCTTTATCATCGGCTTCTTTATCTGGGCGCTCAGAGCCTGGCGCACGGAACAGGTGGAGGCTGCAGACTGATGGAAGCCTATCTGTCTCTGTTCATCCGCTCCGTGTTCGTCGAGAACATGGCGCTGTCGTTTTTCCTGGGCATGTGCACGTTCCTGGCCGTGTCGAAGCAAGTGTCAACCGCACTGGGGCTCGGCATTGCCGTGGTGGTGGTCCAGACCATCACCGTGCCGGTAAACAACCTCCTGTACCAGTTCCTGCTCAAAGACGGCGCCCTGGCCTGGGCGGGGTTGCCGGACGTGGACCTGAGCTTTCTCGGCCTGATCAGCTACATCGGCGTCATTGCCGCCATCGTGCAGATTCTGGAAATGACCCTGGATAAATACTTCCCGGCGCTCTACCACGCCCTGGGGATATTTCTGCCCTTGATCACGGTCAACTGCGCCATTCTGGGCGGCACGCTGTTCATGGTTGAGCGGGATTACAACTTTACCGAGAGCACGGTGTTTGGTTTCGGCAGTGGCGTCGGCTGGGCCTTGGCGATTGTGGCCATGGCGGGCATACGGGAGAAGCTCAAGTATGCCGATGTGCCGGAAGGTTTGCGCGGCTTGGGCATCACCTTTATCACCGCCGGCCTCATGGCACTGGGTTTCATGTCCTTTTCTGGTGTCCAGTTGTAAACCAGTCACCGACGGCCCGGTCCAAGCCAGCGGCCACTGAACAGGGAGAGTCCCGATGCTTGAAGTGATCCTCGGAGTAACCTTCTTTACCGGAATCGTGCTGGCGTTGGTGTTTATTATTCTGGGGGCGCGTTCCCAGCTGGTCAGCACCGGCGATGTGGCCATCACCATCAATGACGATCCGGAAAAAAGTATCACCGCCCAGGCGGGCGGAAAGTTGCTGGGCGCATTGGCCGAATCCGGCATTTTCGTTTCCTCGGCCTGCGGCGGCGGTGGAACCTGCGGGCAATGCCGGGTGATCATCACCGAGGGCGGCGGCAGCATTCTGCCCACCGAGACCAGCCAGATAAGCAAGCGCGAGGCCAAGCAGGGATGCCGCCTGTCCTGCCAGGTTGCGGTCAAGCAGGACATGGTCATACAGGTGCCGGACGAGGTGTTCGGTGTCAAGAAGTGGGCGTGCGAAGTCCTGTCCAACGACAACGTCGCGACCTTTATCAAGGAGTTCAAAATCGCGCTGCCCGAGGGCGAAGAAGTGCCGTTCCGGGCCGGAGGCTATATTCAGATCGAGCGCCCTCCCGGCATGGTGCGTTTCAAGGATTTCGACGTAGACGAGGAATACCGTTCGGACTGGGATCGTTTCCAGCTCTGGGATATGGTTTCCGAAACCAAAGAGCCCGTCATCCGCGCGTACTCCATGGCCAATTATCCGGAAGAGAAGGGCATCATCATGCTCAATGTCCGGATCGCGACACCACCGCCCAATGTGCCGGACGCGGTCCCTGGTCTCATGTCCTCTTTCATATACGCTCTCAAGCCCGGCGACAAAGTCACCATTTCCGGACCGTTCGGTGAGTTCTATGCCCGGGAAACCGACAACGAGATGGTGTTTGTCGGCGGCGGTGCCGGCATGGCGCCCATGCGATCACACATTTTCGATCAGCTCGGACGCCTGCAAAGCACCCGACGCATGAGCTTCTGGTACGGCGCCCGCAGTAAGCGCGAGATGTTCTATGTAGAGGATTTCGATCATCTGCAGGCCGAGCACGGAAACTTCCAATGGCATGTGGCGCTGTCCGACCCGCTGCCGGAGGACGAATGGACCGGGTATACCGGGTTTATCCACGAGGTGCTCTATGAGCAGTATCTGAAAGATCACCCGGCTCCGGAGGACTGCGAGTACTATCTTTGCGGCCCGCCGATGATGAACGCCGCGGTGATCAAGATGCTCGAGGGTCTCGGGGTCGAGCGGGACAACATTCTGCTCGATGACTTTGGCGGCTGAGTCGGGCCAGCCCAGCCGACTACGAGCGTCGTCCTGGCCATGGGGGTGGGTGACAGCGCTCGTTCTGGTTCTGGCCGCTTGTCAGGGCTCCGATCCGGCGCCCGAGCTGCGGGTCTACACCGGCCAGACCATGGGCACGGTGTACACCGTCAAGGCGGTTTCGGTGCCCGGCAGCGCCGCGTCCACCGCACTGCAGGCCGACATAGACGCCCTGCTCGAGGGCGTCAACCAGGCCATGTCGACCTATCGGGAAGATTCCGAACTGAGCCGTTTTAACGCCTGGAACGGAACCGATTGGTTCCCTGTTTCCGGGCAAACGGCCACCGTGGTGGGCGAGGCTCTGCGTCTGGCGGATCTGACCGGGGGTGCTTTGGATGTCACCATCGGTCCCCTGGTCGATCTGTGGGGTTTCGGACCCAGTACACCATCCGGTGCCCTGCCCAGCGAGGGCGAGCTGGCGCTGGCCGCCAGCCGGGTCGGCATAGATCATCTTCAGGTGCGCACCGAGCCGCCGGCGCTGCGCAAGACACAACCGGGCCTATCGGTGGATCTGTCGGCCATCGCCAAAGGCTATGCGGTTGATCGGGTGGCCGAGCGCCTGGAACTCGACGGGATTGATCGCTACCTGGTGGAAGTGGGTGGTGAGCTGCGGGTCAAGGGCCTGAACGCGGAGGGGTTGGCCTGGCGCATCGCGGTGGAAACGCCTACCCCGGTGGGACGGTCCGTGCAGCGGGTGGTGCAGCCCGGTGACCAGGGCGTGGCCACCTCCGGCGACTATCGCAACTTTCGCGAGGTGAACGGAAAACGGTATTCTCATACCATCGATCCCGCCACAGGGCGGCCGGTGGAACACACATTGGCATCGGTGACGGTGTTGCATCCATCGGCTATGGTGGCCGATGGGCTGGCCACCGGGCTGATGGTTATGGGCCCGGGCCGGGGTATGGCGTTCGCAGAGGCGGAGCATTTGCCGGTGTTGATGCTGGTTCGCACCGGCGACGGGTTCCAGGAGCGCGCCTCCTCCGCCTTTGAGACGCTGTTACGCTGAGGGAATCAAACAATGCAACTGTTCTTGATCAGTTTTGCCGTAATCGCGTTGGCCGTGGCGGCCATGGCGGTGGGTGTGATCGTGTCCAATCGACGTATCCAGGGCAGCTGCGGTGGACTGGGCGCCATCGACGGTCTGAAATCGGCCTGTGAGGTCTGTTCCTCGCCGTGCAAACGACGTCTTCAGGCGCAGCAGCAGGCCGCCGCTGGCGACGGTGTTTGACTCGGGGCCTGCGCCCTTGTGAACCGAAACGTGATTCGCAGGAACAGATCCGGGTTTCCCTACCGGTCCTTTGGGTTCACGAAGCGGACAAACGCACGCAGGATGTCCCGGCGGCTGATCTGCCCCACCAGGCGGCCCTCGTGCAGCACCGGGTAGCGACGGATGTTGGTTTGCAGGAACAGCTCAGCCACGTCGAGGATGCTGATGTCGGCGTCCACCGTCTCCACATCCTTGGTCATCAACTCGCCAACCGTGGCACCCAGATCGTCGTGATAGGCCGCGCTCAGTACCGCTTTCAGGCAATCCTTCTCCGAGATGATGCCCAGCATGTGATTTTGTTCGTCCACCACGGGCGCGCCTGAAATGCGGTATTGAAGCAGCGAATTAACCGCCTCAAGAACGTCTGTGTCCGTCTTAAAGGTGACCAGATAGGTCGCCATGTAGTCTCGGGCTGTTACCGATTTCAACATGTCTGTACTCCGAACCCGAAGGCTCCGCCGTCGCACTCCCCCGATGGAAGCGCCCCCCCGTTTGGCTGGGAATCATAGTGCCACTCAGGCGCTTTCGCCAAGCCGGCGGGGTGTGTGGGCGGCGGCGGCGTTGCTTTCGCTGGGCGTGATGCTGCTAAGCGGCTGTGGTGAGGGTTCGGTCCAACGGGCGCTGGACGACTATGCCGCCGCTGTGGCGGCGGCGCTGCCGGACACAGCGGCGTCCACGGTAACGAAGCCATCGTCAACGCCGCGTTACCCAGACCGGCGCGAGTTGCGCCTCACGGTGCCGGATCTGATGATTGGGTTTGGCGATTTCCTGGAGATCACCAACCGCTGCGGACTCGGTCCCATGGTGGCCGAACGCAACAGCGCCATGGGCAAGCTTATGCCTGATTCTCGACGCCTGGCCTACGAGCAAACCCTGTATGCGCGGCTGGCGGACTGCCGGGATCAGCCGTCGCAGAGCGAGGATCCCGAGGTTGCTGTGTTCGCCCATCGCCTGGCGGCCATCGTCGAACGCAAGCGGGCGGAGCTGCCCCGGGTATACTGGAATGCCACCTTCGCCGGTCCCGAGATGGCGGATCTTTTCAGCGCGTCCCGGGGCCGGCGCGGGTGGACGCCTGGAGACGGGAGTCTGGACCGGGTCCTCGACGCCATGGCCTACCTTACTCAGGTCTATCAACGGTTGGGTGACCCGGATCGATTAATCGACGTGTCCGGTCTGGAATCCAATCTGGCTGTGCTGCGCGAGGCTTATGGCGCGCGCTTGCTCACAACCCTGGTCAGCTCGATCATGGTGCTGGAACAGACCGCGGACGCTTTGGCCAGTGCCGGGACATTGGCCTGCGACGGCGTTGCCGAGTTGCTGCGGGTTGGGGCGGGTGAGGATGCCCGCCGCCTGGCCGATCAACTGGCCCGGCTCACTGCCGACGGGGAACTGTTTTTGAACGCTTTGGAGTCATTAGCCCTGGCCCCACGGGCGCCTGCGCCGGCGGCTCCATTCGCGGAGATGCCGGCATTCCAGGGGTTTTATCACACAGTCCTGAAGTGGCGTGGCCCGGATAGCCTCTGGTCCCGCTACCTCCGCGCCCGCGAGCGCCACCAGTCTGCCTGGCGGGGGGTTGAGGCCGCCGATTGTCGTGTTTAGGGAGACGCTGACTTATTCTGGACGAAGCAGATTGGAGGGTGAAATGTGCAGATTCAAGGGGCAGATCGCGGGGCAGATCACGGGTAATAGTGGTTCTATTGCCAAGATATGCACCGATGAAGCTGTGCATTTCAGTCCCAAGATGCATGTTCACGAATAAGGCTCCCCAGGCGTGTGCGCGGTAGAAATGAATGAGGCGAGGTGCAGTCCAGTTCGAGAACGATTTCGGGATCGTCCGAGAAACATAGCCGTCGCTATGTGACGAGGAGGATCGCGGAATCGGGCCGAAATGGCTGTGCCGCAGACCGTTCCCTTTCTACCGCGCAGACTCCTAGTTCAGCGCAAGGGTTTCGATGATCTGTTCGGCCACGGCGGCCGGATGGCGGCCGTTGACGTCGAGTATCAGTTCGGCGCCCGCAAATCCTGCCTCGCGTTCATGCAGTGCCTGGGCCAGATCGGCCGGACGCTGGGGCGGCTCGCTCAGGTGCGGTAGATATCGCTTCGGGTCGGCACGGAGTTGTCGTCGCAGGGCGCGAAAGGCGTCGAACAGGTCCATCCGCAGATACACCAGCGTCATGCATCCGGGCGGTATGCTGACCTCGGCGCCCAGCAGGGCGTCTGGAGGCAGCGCGAGGATTCCGAACGGTGGGCTGGTCAGTTCCGTGTTCAGGCATGCCTCAAGCTGGTCGCGATAGGCCTTGATGCCACGCGACGCAGTCAGCTCGGCCACACTGCAGCCCATGGAGTGTTCCACCAGGCGATCCACCGACGCGAATGGAAGACCGGTCAAGGACGCGATGTGATAGCCAACCTGCGCGGCTTCGCACCCGAAGAAACCGATCAGGCCGATCGGTTGGCCCAGCACAGTGCTCATGTGGTAGTCGTAGTAGTGATTCATCGGGTTGTACGTGTCCTTGGACGCAATCGGCGTCTCCAGTTTTCCGCTGCCTCTGTCCGGCCCGTTCCAACGGCCACCGCGCGGTCGGGACCTTGGCCAATAACCCTTTGGCGGCAAAGCAAAAGCCGGGGGATTCCGGTCGTTGCTCGATGCCAATTAACTCTATGAATGATAAGTAATAACGCCCCCGCTTCAGCTTGACTTGAATTTCGCCCAAGCCATAGACTGAGAGGCGCGACGGAGGTCGCATGCCAGTCGCGGCCTGACCTCCGCCAGTTCCTCAATCCGCCCACAAGGTGCAGCCCCGATGCTGGAGAACTATCTGCCGGTTTTTCTCTTCCTGGTGGTCGGTGTTCTGGTTGGAGTCGGGCCCATCGCAATCGGTTTCCTGCTTGGCCCGCGCAATCCGGACAGCGAGAAGCAATCCCCATACGAATGCGGCTTCGAAGCATTCGAAGATACCCGGATGAAGTTCGACGTGCGCTACTACCTGGTGGCGATTCTGTTCATTATCTTCGATCTGGAAATTGCTTTCCTGTTCCCCTGGGCGGTGTCCCTGGACGAAGTCGGCGGATTCGGCTTCGCATCCATGGCGGTCTTTCTCGGGATCCTTGTGATCGGATTTGTCTACGAGTGGAAAAAGGGAGCGCTGGAATGGGAGTAGAAGGCGTTCTTTCCGAGGGGTTTGTCACCACCAGTGCGGACAAGCTGATCAATTGGGCCCGCACCGGGTCCATGTGGCCCATGACCTTTGGCCTTGCCTGTTGCGCGGTGGAGATGATGCATGCGGGTGCCGCACGCTACGATCTTGACCGCTTTGGGATCATTTTCCGGCCCAGCCCCAGACAGTCCGACGTGATGATTGTTGCCGGCACTCTGGTCAACAAGATGGCGCCGGCCCTGCGTAAGGTCTACGACCAGATGGCGGAGCCGCGATGGGTCATTTCCATGGGTTCCTGCGCCAATGGTGGCGGCTACTACCATTATTCCTATGCGGTGGTCAGGGGCTGTGATCGCATTGTTCCGGTGGACGTGTACGTGCCAGGCTGCCCGCCCACTGCGGAGGCCCTGCTGTACGGGATTATCCAGTTGCAGAATAAGATTCGGCGGACCAACACCATCGCCCGTTAGTCTGGGGGTTTCGGGCCAAAACACATCCGTTTGGCCCGGCGACGCGGCCGGCCCGGTTATTTAAGAAGTCGCCCCGTACACAAGGTGATGGCGGCACGACTGAAGGAAGACGATCAACATGTCCAAGGCCGACGCTTTAGCGGAGCTGCTGACCGAGCGGCTATCCGAATTCGAGCCCGGCATTGTGGTTTATCGCGGTCAGGTCACGCTGGACGTGCCGTGTGAACGCTGGCTCGAAGTCGCCCAGATGCTGCGGGACGAGGAGGCCTTCGCCTTCGAGCAGGTCGTCGACCTGTGTGGCGTGGACTATGCCGCCTACGGTCAGGATGAATGGCAGACCGACAGCGCCACTGGAACCGGATTCAGTCGGGGTGTCGTGGAGCGCGCGACCGGTCGAGGCGCCCAGGTGGTACAGCGCTACTCCGAGGCTGGCGGCCGGCGCTTCGCGGTGGTGACGCATCTGTTGTCCTATGCCCACAATCATCGCTTGCGTCTGCGCACCTATGCCCCGGACGATGCGATGCCGGTGCTGCCTTCGCTGATCGAGCTCTGGCCTGGCGTCGATTGGTTCGAACGCGAGGCCTTCGATCTGTTCGGGATCGTGTTCGATGGTCACCCCGACCTGCGACGTATTCTCACCGACTACGGATTTGTCGGTCACCCCTTCCGCAAGGATTTCCCGCTGATCGGTCAGGTGGAAATGCGTTACGACCCAGACAAGAAACGCGTGATCTATCAGCCGGTGAGCATCGAGCCCCGGGTTCTGGTGCCCAAGGTAATCCGCGACGATCATCGCTACGCGTTGGACCGGCCGGCGCCGGAGGAGACCGGCGATGCCTGAGATCCGCAACTACACCCTCAACTTCGGGCCCCAGCATCCCGCGGCCCACGGCGTGTTGCGCCTGGTGCTGGAAATGGACGGTGAGGTGATCCAGCGCGCCGATCCCCACGTGGGCCTGTTGCACCGGGGGACGGAAAAACTCGCCGAGAGCAAGCCATTCAACCAAAGCATCGGCTACATGGACCGTCTCGACTATGTGTCCATGATGTGCAACGAGCACGGCTATGTTCTGGCTATAGAGAAGCTGCTGGACATCGCGCCGCCGATTCGCGCCCAGTACATCCGGGTGATGTTCGACGAGATCACCCGCATTCTCAACCACCTCATGTGGTTGGGCGCCCATGCGTTGGACATCGGCGCGATGACGGTTTTCCTGTACGCCTTCCGGGAGCGTGAGGACCTGATGGACTGTTACGAGGCGGTATCCGGCGCCCGGCTGCATGCCACCTACTATCGGCCCGGCGGCGTGTATCGGGATTTACCGGGCACCATGCCCCGCTACGAGTATTCCAGATACAAATCCAACCGCGAGGTAGACGAACTCAACGAGCTGCGTCAGGGGTCGATGCTGGATTTCATCGAGGCCTTCACCGAGCGTTTCCCCGGACGGGTGGACGAGTACGAAACCCTGCTAACGGACAACCGCATCTGGAAGCAGCGCACGGTGGACATCGGTGTCGTGACCGCCGACCGGGCCAAGGCCCTGGGATTCACCGGACCCATGCTCCGGGGTTCCGGCGTGGCCTGGGATCTGCGCAAGAAGCAGCCCTACGAGGTCTATGACCGCATGGAGTTCGATATCCCGGTGGGCACCAACGGCGACTGCTACGATCGCTACCTGGTGCGGATCGAGGAGATGCGCCAGTCCAACCGGATAATCCGCCAGTGCATCGAGTGGCTGCGCAACAACCCCGGCCCGGTCATGCTGGATGACCACAAGGTCAACCCGCCGAACCGGGAAGACATGAAAGAAGACATGGAAGCCCTGATCCACCACTTCAAGCTGTTTACAGAGGGCTATTGCGTGCCGCCGGGCGAGGTCTATGCGGCGGTGGAGCATCCCAAGGGCGAGTTCGGCGTCTACCTGGTGTCCGATGGTGCGAACAAACCGTATCGGCTCAAAGTGCGCGCGCCGGGCTTCGCCCATCTTTCGGCCATGAACGAGATGATCCGCGGGCACATGCTCGCCGACGTGGTTGCGATGATTGGCACCATGGACATTGTTTTCGGAGAGATCGACCGGTGAGCGACGCATACAATGCCGGCCCCAGCACGTTGTCCGAACACGCGCGGGCGGAAATCGACCGTTGGCTGACCCGTTACCCGGCAGACCAGAGACAGTCCGCCGTGCTGGCCGCCCTGCGCGAGGTGCAGCACGAGAATGACGGTTTTTTGACCCAGGAACTGATGGACGGCGTGGCGGCGTATCTCGGCATGCCGGCAATTGCCGTGTATGAGGTGGCCAGCTTTTACTCGATGCTGGAAACCAAGCCGGTGGGTCGGCACAACATTGCGGTCTGCACCAACATTTCCTGCATGTTGCGCGGTTCGGACCAGGTGGTGGCTCATCTGGAGCAACGCCTCGGCATCCGCCTCGGGGAAAGCACGCCGGACGGCCGTTTCTACCTCAAGCGGGAGGAGGAATGTTTGGCCGCTTGTTGCGGTGCGCCCATGATGCAGGTGGATCACGTCTACCACGAGCACCTCACGGTCGAGAAAATTGACCAGATACTGGACAGCCTGGAGGCGCCCCATGGTGAATGAGGTCTGTATCCCGCCCAGCGGCCTGGAGCGGCCCTGGACCATGGAAAGCTACGTCAAGATCGGGGGATATGATGCCTGGCGGCGCATCCTGGCCGAGAAAATTAC
>Ga0316189_10004205_pt1 | contig 13888 bp, 13 predicted proteins | sample LowCovwburrow_MG_FD_204930 | JGI IMG/M metagenome (GOLD analysis project Ga0316189, IMG submission 204930) | Coastal sediment microbial communities from Maine, United States - Lowes Cove worm burrow | ecosystem: Environmental > Aquatic > Marine > Coastal > Sediment | place: USA: Maine...
GCACAAAGCGGAAGATAAGTTTAACGTCTGAGGTTGCAGCGGCCTCATAGAACAGATCTGGATAGACACCCTTTCCCTGAGTGCCTTCAATTTCAAGAAAACCACCGGGGATTTCTTCAGCAAGCAGTGTTATAAAACTTCCTTGTGCATCTTGACCGGCTGCAAAGGATATACTGGGGGCACACAAAGCCAACAAACAAAAACTGAACACAGTCATATAAAGACTTTTGTGAAGTTTCATGATATTCGCCTGAACGATCTGAAAATGCTGTTTTGACAGGATAGATTATACATTACGAATTCTGAAATATACACACATTCAGCTTTCATGGTCGTTATTGAGGCGACGAATATGGACGCAATGGTTGCCCAACGATCAATTTTTCGATAAGTTTTCCCCACTAAACAGTGAATGAGGGAAAAGTACCATCGTCAGCAAAAAGCCTGTTGTCGGCATTGTCGCCAACTCCGTCCTTATCAATGATCAATATCCGGCCCAATCTTCGGGGAATATGAATGTCGAGGCGATTGCATCGGTTGCCGGTGCCGTGCCGATGCTTATACCTGTCTTGCCTGGCAGTGTCAGCGTTGAAGAAGCGATGGACATCTGTGATGGATTTCTGTTTACCGGCGGGCGGCCAAACGTTCACCCGGATGAATACGGCCACACACCAACACAAGCTCATGGTGAATTTGATCGGGGCCGGGACCAACTCACCCTGCCGTTGATCCGGGCCTGCGTTGAAATCGGACAGCCCGTACTGGGCTTATGTCGAGGGTTTCAGGAATTTAATGTTGCCATGGGCGGTACCCTGCATCCGGAAATCCGCGATTTGCCGGGAAGGATCAATCACCGCATGCCACCGGATGGCACGCTGGAAGAAAAGTTTGCCCTGCGCCATTTGGTCCATTTAAAAGCCGGCAGTCCGTTTATTCAGATTTTTGGAACGGCCGAAGTTTTGGTCAACTCCCTGCATGGACAGGGAATTGAGGAGCCGGGCCCTCGGGTCATACTGGAGGGTCACGCCCCAGACGGAACCGCGGAAGCCATCACCATCAAAGACGCCCCTGGCTTTGCCATGGCTGTTCAATGGCATCCGGAGTACAACGCGGCGAGTGACGCTGTCTCAAGGCCTTTGTTTGAAGCCTTTAGAGACGCGCTGATGAGCTGGAAAAACGGTATTGCCCGAGCAGCTGAGTAAACCTAGCCAAGCTTTTCCTTAAAATATGCCATTACTTTCCCCCACGCATCCTCACTGGACACGTGGTGATACTTTTCTTCGCTGGGAAAATTCTGAAAGGCATGACCCGCTCCGTCATATCTATGGAAGACATGTTCAACGCCAGCTTCAGTTAGAGCCGCACTATAATCATCCACATCTTCAGGAGATGGATTTTGGTCTTCATTGCCAAAGAATCCAATCACCGGACTATTAATATTCCCGGCGAGCTCAATCGCAGGCGGGGTTGAAGGCCCCATTGGTAACTTGACCCGGCCCCCGTAAAACACGGCGCAGGCTTTCAGTTTCGGGTTGTGGCATGCACCGAGCCACGAGACCCTGCCGCCCCAGCAATGCCCGACAATCCCGATACGATCTGCATCGACACAACCCTGAGTCGCCAGCAGATCAAAAGCCGCCTGCAAGTCGAGCGCCGTCCAGTCATCGCGGAACTCTGTGCGTTTAACTTCCATTTCCTCTTCTTTGGGCCACCAATGAAAGATGAACGGAACAGCCACCACAAAACCGTTTTCTGCAAACCTTTCGGCGGACTTCAGGGTAAATGTGTCATTCTCGACGCCGGTATGGCCGACGGGAATGTGCTGGGCAAGGACAATGCCGGGATGCGGACCTTCGCCTTCAGGTTCAAATAAAAAGACTTCCATTGGGCTGTCATTGACAGTCACTGTTTCAATACGTTGCACAATTTATCCTCCAGTTTTTTGAAACAATATCATGCCTGATGGGGGAAGCTGAACCTTTTTTGATACAAACGATGATAAGGCAAACTGGCTTAACCCATAATACGGTATTGTTATCTAGAACCCGGGAATGCCTTGAATCTTTGACTTTTGACACCACTTTCGTTACAGCTCCCCGGTACAAACCCTAGATCGAAACGATTCCATGAAATCTACCAACACGATGAAACCCAAAGCCCTTTTCTCGTACCGTCCTTATTGGGCATCGCGCTTTGGTACCGCATCATTCTTGCCGATGAACCGGGAAGAAATGGACATGCTGGGTTGGGATAGCTGCGATATCATTCTGGTTACCGGTGACGCCTATGTTGACCACCCGAGCTTCGGCATGGCCGTGATCGGACGGGTCCTAGAGGCGCAAGGTTTTCGGGTTGGCATTATCTCCCAGCCCGACTGGAAAGATAAAAAAGGTTTCAAGGTCCTCGGCAAGCCCAATCTGTTTTTTGGCGTTACAGCCGGCAACATGGATAGCATGGTCAATCGTTACACGGCAGACCGCAGACTGCGTCACAACGACAGTTACACCCCTAACGATGAAGGCGGCAAACGGCCGGACCGCTCGACGCTGGTCTACGGTCAACGCTGCCGGGAAGCTTATAAAGGAGTTCCCATCGTTTTGGGCGGGATCGAAGCCTCCCTGCGCCGGATCGCCCAGTATGATTACTGGTCGGACAAGGTTCGCCGCTCTGTCTTGATCGATGCCAAGGCCGACGTGCTGTTATACGGAAATGCTGAACGCGCCGTTGTTGAGTTGGCCCACCGGCTGGCCAAAGGCGAGAATGTTCAGGATATGACGGATCTTCGCGGCGCCGCATTTGCCCGCACGACGTTGCCCGAAGGCTGGAAGGTTGTCGATATGGGATCAATTGATATCGATGCTCCGCTGGCCCCCAAAGTATCCGAAAAAGTCGCCATCCGCCTGCCGTCTTATGAGGCCGTTAGCGCTGATCCCCCTCTTTATGCCCAGGCTTCGCGCCTACTGCATCAGGAAAGCAATCCCCACAACGCCCGTCCGCTGGTACAGGCTCATGGGGACCGTGATGTCTGGGTTACCCCGCCACCACTTCCCTTATCGACCAAGGAAATGGACGGTGTGTTCGATTTGCCTTACGCCCGCTCGCCGCACCCTGAATACGGTGATGCCCGAATACCCGCTTGGGAGATGATCCGTTTTTCCGTCAACATTATGCGCGGATGTTTTGGCGGCTGCACTTTTTGCTCAATAACCGAGCATGAGGGCCGGATCATCCAGAGCCGCTCGGAAGGATCGATCCTGCGAGAGATCGAGGACATGCGCAACAAGGTGCCGGGCTTCACCGGTCAGGTTTCAGACCTGGGCGGGCCGACCGCTAACATGTACCGATTGACCTGCAAGGACCCCAAGGCTGAGGCCGTGTGCCGTCGCCCGTCCTGTGTCTATCCGGATATTTGCAAGAATATGGATACAGATCACAGCTCCCTAATCGGTCTCTACCGCAAAGCCCGTGCGCTGCCGGGGGTTAAGAAAATCGCCATTGCCTCGGGTGTGCGTTACGACTTGGCCGTGCGCGACCCGGCTTATGTAAAAGAGCTGACAGAGCACCATGTTGGCGGTTATTTGAAGATCGCGCCGGAACATACTGAGTCGGGGCCGTTATCAAAAATGATGAAACCGGGGATCGACAGCTATGACAATTTCAAAGAACTGTTTGACGCCGCCGCCTCCAAGGCAGGCAAAGAACTGTACCTGATCCCCTATTTTATTGCGGCACACCCGGGCACGACAGACGAAGACATGATGAATTTGGCCCTGTGGCTTAAGAAGAACGATTACCGCGCCGATCAGGTGCAATCATTTATGCCCACTCCGATGTCGCTGGCGTCGGCCATGTACTACAGTGAGCGCAATCCCTTGAAACCCCTGCGCCGGGATGATGCAGAAGTGGTTGAGACACCGAAGGGGTTGATTCAACGCCGCCTGCACAAGGCATTTCTGCGCTACCACGACCCGGCCAACTGGCCAGTCCTGCGCGAGGCCCTCAAGCGGATGGGACGCGACGATCTGATTGGCAAGGGCAAAGACTGTCTGGTGCCGTTCGGCAAAGGGGAAGGGCCGCATAACCCGAAAAAAGGAGGCGGGCGTTCGGATCGAAAATCCCGACCCTTCGTTACCAAACATACCGGCAAATCACAATTCGAAGATAGAGGCCGCCGCCGCTAACGTCTAAAGGTTAGCGCGTTTTACCTGAGATGCACCTGAGAGACAGGGAACACTATATACCGATCACACAGGTTAGATTTGTAGCCCTTTGCTGGAGTGTTTTTCCGTTCACGCCTTAGTTTTGGAAGTCTCCTACAAAACTGAGCAGCAAATAGGCGGCAAGAAAAACAGCCACCCACAGAACCATACTGCTGGCAGGACGTACCCGTGACAGTATGCCGTCTTCTTCCCCTTCGCTTACCCGAATGAGATAGTTCCGGCAGACGTCCAGCCTTGTAAGGAAGGTCCGGCGTATCGCTGTGTCAATCTGCCAGATAGCGCCAAGGAGGGTGCCGATAATTTTCGGAAACGCACGGCGATAGAACCAGTCGAAATCAAGGGTAATGGTCAATGTACGTCGCATCCAACCTAACATCAGGAAGAATGCAAAACCCGAGAACAACAATAACTGTAACATGTTGACGACGTGAGCCACAGTATAAGGTTCATAGGCTACTGGATAGGGCAGCATTGCATAGAGGTATTCTGGCCATATTCCCAAACCGATGCACAGAGCAGAGAAGAAAACCATTGCGAGTTTCATATTCCATGGGGGGTCTGACGGCCGTAGGCCTGAGTCCTTCTGGAAAAAGACAAACCAGGGGAATTTGATCCCGGCATGCAGGAATACTCCAGCTGACGCTGCCAATAGGCATAGCCAGACTGCCATCATGCTCTCGTCTGCTGCGGCCTGTCCAATCATTGATTTACTGATAAAACCAGAGGTCAACGGGAACGACGAGATTGAAAGCGCTCCAACGATGCCACAGATAGCCGTCAGAGGCATGCTCTGAAATAGCCCGCCGAGATCTGTGCATTTGCGTTTTCCGGTCATGTAGAGAACAGACCCTGCTGACATCAGCAGTAGCGCCTTATATATGATATGCGTGAAAGCGTGCGCGGCGACTCCGTTCAAGGCCATTTCTGTACCGATTCCAATACCGGTCACCATGAAACCCACCTGATTGACGATGCTGTAGGCAAGGATGCGGCGCATGTCATTTTCCAACAACGCATAGATAATCCCGTAGAAAATCATGAATAAGCCGATGAAAATCAAGATTTCTGCCCCAGGGAATCCACGTAACAGCACAAACACGGCCGTCTTGGTGGTAAAGGCGGAAAGGAAAACGGTGCCACTGTAGGACGCTTCGGGGTAGGCGTCAGCTAGCCATGCCGAAAGAGGTGGAGCAGCAGCGTTAATGAGAAAGCCCGCGAGGATCAAAATAGTACCGAGCGTATTGGGTTCCATGGCCGTGAAGGAACTGGACCCGGTATCGAGAATCTGGAGCAGTATTCCCACCAATAGAAGCCCGCCACCGAATATGTGGACCAGTAGATAGCGCACCGAAACCTGATAAGCGACTTTGCTGCCCACGGAGAGCACAACGGTGGCAGAAGCCAACGCCATGATTTCCCAGAAAATGAAGAGAGTTACCAAATCTCCAGAGTAGACGACACCAATGGCACAACCGGCATAGAGGAAGACAGAAAAAAGTTCCAGTACTCGTTTTTGGTTGAGGGCGTACAACCCCCCGGCGAATGTCATGATGGCAAAAACAGTCCCGAAGAGTCGACTTAAAGTATCTCCCTGAACGAAAACCAATTGGTAGTCAAACATGGGGACAATACCGCCCGCACCGTCAGGCAAGTTCCAAATTAGCCCGAGCGTTACCAGAGGCAGGCCAAGGATCAGAATAGGCCTGACGTTCTGGCTCACGATAGGTAAAAGGAACGCGCCAATGACAAGGACAAGTCCGGGTGGAAAATCACTCATCATAATAGGTGTCCTTGCGTTTTAATACTACGCCTAAACCTTTCGCGAAAACGACCATCGCCATGCAGGTCACGAGTCCAAACCATGAGAAAAATCCGAAACTTCCATCAATACCGAAATATGGATGAGGCTCCATGAAAAAATCGGCAAAGACCAAAATTACCAATATCGTGATGCCATAGCGCCAGAGCAAACGAATGGTGTTCGGCCTGACAAGCCAATGTTTATGCTCATGATTGCTCATTGTATTGCTCCTGCCGGATTTACCAGAATAGCATTTGCTAAGTCATAGAGAGGTTGAGGGTAAACAAACAGAACCACACACAGGAGTGTTACGATACACAGCGCAATTAATGACGGCAACGGCGCTTCTCTTATCTCATTGTCTATCTGTTCGACCTGACTTCCCGGAAAAAAAGCTCGAAAAGGTATGGGCAAGAGATAGGCGATATTCAATAAGGAGCTAACCAATAGGACGGACATAATGATCCACTGTTGAGTCTCCAGGGTTCCCATTAACAAAAACCATTTGCTCCAAGTGCCACCGGTTGGTGGCACGCCGATAATGCTTAAGGATGCAATGAAAAAGGCCACCATCGTGATCGGCATCTGTTGACCAAGGCCCCGCATTTGGCTTATTTGCGTTTTATGGGTTGCAACCAGAATAGCCCCGGCACAGAAAAACAAGGCTATCTTACCAAAGGCATGCATGACAATATGCATGGAGCCACCGACGATGCCGAACGAGGATGCCATCAGAGCACCAATTGTGACGTAACCAAGTTGACTAACGGTCGAATATGCCAGTCGGGCCTTCAAATTATCCTGTCGCATGGCAACAATAGAAGACAGCAACACGGTGGCGCCTGCCAGGTAGAGCAAAGCTTGCGTACTGGGCAACTCCCCTAACAGATCAATACCAAATATATAGACACAGACTTTTACCACGGTGAAGACGCCTGCTTTGACAACGGCGACAGCATGGAGCAATGCACTGACCGGAGTCGGTGCGACCATGGCTGCGGGAAGCCAGCGATGGAACGGCATGATAGCAGCTTTACCGATGCCAAAGATAAACAGGGCAAGCAATATTCCGGCAACTGTCAGGTCAACATTCGCGCCAAACACCCCACCGGGAGTGAAGTCCAGTGTGCCAGCCACGAACCAGGTTCCCAAAATGGCCAACAGGAAAAAGGCGATTGACGTGCTGAGCAGAATCGCCAGATATGTCCGCCCTCCTTTTTTGGCATTTTCGCTTCCGGAGTGGGTGACCAGGGGATAGGTGGATAAGGTTAAAACCTCATAGAAAATGAACAACGTGAAAAGGTTTCCGGCAAATGCAATGCCCATGACACAACCAATGGCTATGGCAAAGCAGGCATAAAAACGGGTTTGGTTTTTTTCGTTGTGATTGCGCATATATCCGATGGAATAAAGTGTGGTCACCGGCCAGAGAAAGCTGGCGACCAGAGCGAATAACATTCCAAGCGGCTCTACGGAAAAGCTTAACTTCAGTCCCGGTAAAATCTCCCCCCATTGCGCATGAATGGTTTCGCCAGCGCCAAGGGAGCTGTAAATGGATATCGTGAAAGACAGGATAATCAGACCTGTAACAATCGTTAACCCCTCACGGAGGTTGGGATAGTTGTTACTTGCCACAACCCCGATGGCAGATAACACGGGTAAGAGGATACAAAGCTGTAGCATGGTTTCAAGTGCGATGTTCATGGCGATACCCCAAACAAGCTCTGGGACACTGCCTGCGCCAGGTGAAGGCTGAGACGCGTATCAACACCAAAGTAGATATTAGCCCCGGCAAGTACCCACAGAGGCAGCAGAAAAGCCAAGGGAGCTTCCGACACCGGATTGGCTTCTGGTGTCGGATCGGAGAAGTATGCCGTTTCCACCAACCGCCAGACATAGGCAATGGCCAGCAATGAGCCCAGCACGATAAGTATGGCAACAGGCCACCACCCGTTTTCGATGGCCGCCATAACCAGATACCACTTACTGATAAATCCAACGGTCAGTGGTACTCCGATGAGGCTTAATCCACCGACCACAATAGCAGCCATGGTCAAGGGCATTTGATGGCCCAAACCCCGAAAGTCCTTCAGTTGAGCGCTGCCAACTTGATATATCACGGCAGCCAACGCTAGGAACAGCGCACTTTTCATCAAAGCATGATTGAACACATGTAAAAGTGTCGCCGTAAGCCCCTCAGGCGTGCCCATGCTGTAGCCGACAACCAAATAGCCAATCTGCGCTACGCTAGAGTAGACAAAAAGATGCTTTATGTTTTGTTGATAGATGGCTGTTGCCGAGCCAGCAAAAATTGCCAGCAGGCCAAGTCCCAGGAACAGAGGTTGTAAAGGTAAAGTGGAGAAAGAATATGAAAAACCAAATACCGTAAAGGTAAAGCGAATGAGCAAATACAGGGCGACTTTAGTCGAGGTCGCGGCGAAGAATGCTGTTATGACGGATGGCGCATAAGCGTAGGCATTGGGCATCCAAACATGCAGTGGAAACAAGGCCAGCTTCAAACTGACACCGACAATAAAAAAGGCAAACGCGGCAAAGATGGTTCGCGTCGCTGCGACCTCTGGCAGGCGTTGCGCAAGATCGACCATATTCAGCGTACCTGTCATTTGGTACATAAGACCGATGCTGATCAGAATAAACGTTGCGCCAATGGTGCCGAGAATCAAATATTGATAGGATGCCCATAAGGCGCGCCTGCCACTACCCATGGCAATTAAGGCGTAGGCGGACAAGGACGAGATTTCCAGGAAAACAAATACGTTAAACACATCCCCGGTCGAGACGATGCCAAGAATGCCTGCTAAAAACAGCAGGTATAAAACGTAAAAAAGAGATTGGCGACCTTCGGCAATTTCTTTCGAGATGCTGGCGTGGGTGGCCACCAGGACCACGGTACTGACAAACGTTATGATCAATAACAGAACAGCGCTGAGTTCATCAACGCGGTACTCAATTCCCCAAGGCGGAGCCCAGCCCCCCAGTTCGTAGGAGATGGCTCCGGAGATCATCACTTGTTGAAGCAGCGCAAGACTGATTAGAAATGAAAGACCACTGACTGTCAGCGTGAACAGCCATACCAGTATTGGTCGCTGAATGATCATACAGGACGGAGCCGCCAGCAGCGGCACAATCACTTGCAAGATAGGCAGGTGCGTTAACACTTCGGATTGTCCTTTTCCTGTATTTCACTTTCTTCGATACTTCCATAGGATTCTTTAATCCGAACGATCAAGGCGAGTCCCAGTGCCGTCGTTGCAATGCCCACGACAATTGCGGTGAGGATCAGGACATGGGGTAGGGGATTGGAGTATTGGCTGTAAGCTTCGGCCAGAATGGGTGCAGTGCCACCTTCGACCTTGCCGACAGTGATATAAAAAATAAAAACCGAGGTCTGGAAAATACCCAGGCCGACAATTTTCTTAATCAGGTTTCCCTGGGCGATAATGATGTATAATCCAATCATCATCAACGCTATCACGATCCAGTAGCTATAGAGTCCAAGAATCATCATTTCCGCCTGGATTGATTATTTAACAGGTGTCCATTTCGGCCTGCAAAGTTGAAAAATATGATGATCATGACGGATGCGACCGTGATACCAACACCGAGTTCTATGAGGAGAATTCCTATGTGCTGACCCGCGACGGGGTCTGGCAGCAGGACGTTGTAATCCAGAAAGTTCCCGCCGTTGAGCAATGAAACGATCCCGACACTGCCGTAAAGCAGCACGCCAAGTGCCGAGACCAAACGAACGAGGGGTAGACTAACGGCCTTGCGAGCCGTGTTCAAGCCGAACAGCATTGCGTAAAGGATGATGGCTGCAGCGAAGATTACGCCTGCTTGAAATCCACCACCAGGCCCGAAATCTCCGTGAAATTGCACATAAAGCCCAAACAACAGAATGAATGGTATCAACAGTTTGCTAATCACGCGCAAAACCAGATGCTGATGATGCATTGCAATATTTTGGGACTTTATTTCGTTGGTATCTTCCTGGGGGGTGGGGCTCGGGACGCTCAGTAAGGCCAATACGCCTATTCCAGCGGTGAAAATAACAACGACTTCACCAAAAGTATCAAACCCTCGATAGCTTGCAAGTACGGACGTGACGGCATTGGGGATGCCAATTTCATGCAGGGAATCATGAATGTAACGAGGCGACACATGCAGGTTCGCCGGTGCATCCACAAGGCCATAGTAAGGCATATCCAGTGTGGCATAGACCAACAGTCCACCTGTGATAATTACCAAAATCATAGCTAATACGGGTTTGTGCCCAATGGGGCTGACAGTGCGCCCCGTCAGGGAGATCGCCGTCAACATAAGTATGGTAGAAATGCCTGCCCCGACAGACGCTTCGGTAAATGCCACATCAACCGCATCCATTATGACGAAAAAACTGGCAGACAAAAGGCCATAAACACCCATTAACATGACTACGGCCAGCAGATCTTTCAACCTTGTTATGGCTATCGCAACGAGCAGCAGTAGTGTCAATATGATGATGTGTTCGAGGATTCCCATATTATCCTCTATTTCTTTTTGGTAAGGGTCGGCTGTAAACCGCTTAGAATTGCGGCCTTGGCCAAGGCATGGCTTGCCGTCGGATTAATTAACAATGTCATTAACAAGATCAGTAACAGTTTTACGATTACGATACCATCGGGGATCTGCAGCACTAAGCCGATCACGATCAACCCTGTCACTAGTGTGTCGCTAACGCCAACGGCATGCATGCGTGTATAAAAATCGGGAAAACGGAATATTCCGATGCCACTTATAATTGCCAGCACACTTCCAGCGAACAGACACAGGGTACCAAGCCAACTAATGATAATTTCCATTAAAATTCCTTTCAGCTTGGTTTCTGGTCTTGGGGAGGGTTCTTGAAATAGTCCGAACCAGATAAACGTAGGACAGCAATTACACTGATAAAGTTGATCAAGGCATAGACCAAGGCAATATCCAGAAATTCAGGACGACCAAACAAAAAACCCAACAGACAAATGAGCAATACGGTTTTGGTTCCAAACATATTGACGGCGAGAATACGGTCGTAAAGTGTGGGTCCAATGTATCCCCGAATGATCGCCAGAAACATGACGACGAAGATCGCCAGGGTTGCTGCCATTAACATTTAACTCTCCACCTGAGTTACGCGGCGATCCATTTCACCGGTTTTTAAATCATCAATCGATTCACTCAGTAGAGCGTGAACCAATATTTGGTCATCCTCCAACGCCACGGAGATTGTTCCGGGTGTCAGCGTGATGGAATTTGCATAAGCGACTTTTCCAAAATCTGTTTTTTGAGTGGCGTCTATTAGGGTCATTGTGGGGGAAATGGACTTTGCTCCGAGGATGATGTGTTTGGCTACGGTTAAATTCGCAAGGATAACCTCTTTGGTGAGCCATAGGAAGTAACCGGGAATCTTGAATGACAGAGGAATGGAGACGGGGTCCTGGTCAATGGCATCCATTCGATGGGCAATGAACAAAACAAACAAAATTGAAATTGCCGCCAGCGACAACATCAAGACGCTGGTATGGCCCGAGTTAAACCACCAGAAGAATGCAAGCGCCAAAGACAGTTTGATTGTATGTTTCATCATAATTCCATTCAATGGCTGATCTGTGGTTATGGTTGACAAGAAAGGCCACTTTTCTGATCGATAAAGTTTTATCGCATTTAATTTGCTTTTGTATATTCGATATATTTAACAATTTATATCGAGAAAACCGAAGAATAGAAGTTTTTCGTTTTTTTATATTACGATATTAAATTTGATTGATAAACACAGTAAATAGAAAATGTGATACAAATTGCTGAAATAACGTATGATTTCATTATACCCTCTGAACACCAAAAAACCCGACATTTCATTTTTAGATCACATTTTTGGACTTAGATGTTGAAATAAAAAGAGAAAAATTTAACTTCGGTTTATTCGAATTTTCTATCGATATTTATCGAATTGTCTTGATCTTTACTTTGAGCAATAATTATTTGAGCAATAATTATTATGTGGTGCAATTAAGAACCCCACAAGTTTTGAAAGTTCGAAATTCACGGAGGATGCCGGATCGCCTGTTTGGTCAGGGGAGGTGTTGGAGGAGATCGATATGCATAAATTCAAAAATGTTCTTTTTATCGTATCCACCGACTGCCCCAATGGGACAGCACTAGGGCATAGCGTAACTCTGGCAACAAAAAACCAGGCCCGTCTTACTCTGGTCAAGGTCATTGATGAAATACCACCAGATCAAGCTTCAACGAGCGAAGGGTTTAAGGGAAAAATACTTGCGGAACATTTAATGGAGCTGGAGAAATTAGCAGAATCCAAGAGTAGCCAAATTGAAATTGAGACAAGGGTGCTGACCGGCACACCCGTCATGGAAATTATTCGCACGGTTCTTGATAAAGGTTATGACCTGGTGGTGAAACCGGCCCAAAGCGGTGATTTGCCAGATCGGTTATTTGGCAATGATGATATGCAGTTGTTGCGCGCCTGCCCATGTCCACTATGGCTGATAAATACGAAATCATCCAAATCATACCGACGTATTCTTGCCGCCGTAGATGTTGGCTACTTCTATTCGCCTGAAGAACTGGAGACTATTCGCTTGCTCAATCTCCAAATTCTGGAAATTTCCGGAGCGATGGCATTGTCTGAAAACGCAGGATTGGACGTCGCTCATGCCATGGAACTCTTTGGTCAAAGTGCTGAGCGTTATGATAATTCTGACGAATATGAAGTCATTGGTGAAATCGCATTGAATATCGATTATGAAGATACACCCAAAGAAAAACCCGGTGTCTATGCGGCAGAGGTAAGGCAGAAACACAGGCAGAATATGAATGCACTCATAGATGAGACGATCGGCAAGCTGGAACCGGAAGTCTTTGAGCGAATCAATCCCGAAGCCCACCTGATTTTTGGCTCACCACGCAAAAAAATTCCGGAATTCGTCAATCAATTAGGTGTAGATCTTGTGGTTATGGGCACCGTCAACCACACCGGTATTGACGAAGTATTTATCGGCAACACAGCCGAAACGATTTTTAAGAACCTCAATTGCTCGGTGCTTGCCATCAAACCACCGGGATTCGAGACACCAGTTACTCTGGAGAGTTCGCATTTTTAACATTGTCATGCCCATCGTCGGTTTCATTAGAGAGCAGTGAACGAAAATGGCCAGTAATAGCCGCTACACCCGGGTGCTCCAGTTCACGCTCAGCTGAAATGGCATAAAAACGGACTCTGAGATCCTCCGCCTTGCCGATGGCTTTGACACCATATTGGTCGATAACTTCCTGTTTGATTACCGCGGGGGCGTTAAAAATCCCCAGCCCTTTTTCTCCAAACACTTTCAATAGGGCGCTGTCTTCAATTTCTGCCTTGATAGTTGGGAAAATTTTATGGGCTTGAAACCATTTTCTCAAATCACTGTGTAATGACGACCCCTTGCTGTGCATAAGTAAGGGCGCCCCGGTTAAGGAATCAGGAAAGCCCTTGCTATAGCGATCAGCCAGTTCTTTTGCGCCAAAGAAAACTGTGCCGCACTCGCCAAGCGGATGGCTGAAAAGGTTGAGCCTGAGCATCGGCGGAACCGGGCAATCGGTCAAGACAAGGTCCAGTTTGTGGACTGCCAGGTCCGCCAACAGCGTTTCAAGATCGCCCTCCCTGCATACCAGTCGCAGCGGTTCTGGTGAATTGAGAACCGGTTCTATCATCTGATAGGCGATCAGTTTGGGGATCGCATCAACGACACCAATCCTGAACAACGACCCAAGATTGCCAGCATGCCCCAAAAGTACCATTTCCAACTCTGCCTCTAACTGAAAAATT
>Ga0316189_10004206_pt1 | contig 13888 bp, 10 predicted proteins | sample LowCovwburrow_MG_FD_204930 | JGI IMG/M metagenome (GOLD analysis project Ga0316189, IMG submission 204930) | Coastal sediment microbial communities from Maine, United States - Lowes Cove worm burrow | ecosystem: Environmental > Aquatic > Marine > Coastal > Sediment | place: USA: Maine...
TCGTCGGCTGGCGTGAAACGAACGGTTTGCGGAAACGCTTCGTCGAGCTGCGACAGAATCTGCGTCGAGTCCCACAAGACGGTATCTCCGACCTCGAGGACTGGGACTTTCTTTGGCGCCTCTGCGGGTAGTGGGGGCAATTCCACCTTGGACCGCGGGCTCACCTCGACCTCTTCAAACGGGATGCCTTTGAGTTGAAGCCCCGCACGAACCTTGTTGCAAAAGGGGCACAGCGCGAACTGGTACAGGGTCGTGGTCATGGGCCTGCCTAGGGTTTCGATGGACTCGACGCAAGTCCCGCGACCCGACCCAGGCCGGCGTTCCGCCACGACCCGCCGCGGGCAGCGCCCGCAGCGGGCTGAGGTTTCTGAGTTTCGGACGCGCTTTCTAGTTGATCGGACAAGAGATGAGGGCGCTGTCCGGACTGGGGCAGACGATATAGTTGTCCTGACCGACACCGACGCAGGTCTCGCCGCTTGCGCAACTCGAGCTGGGGCACTCCCCATCGACGTCCGTCAGGTCGTCGCAGAGACAGCCGACGCCAGTGCCGGTACCGCCGGCGTCTTTGCATTCGCCGCCGTCTTCCGCCATTGCGCACTGGATCGCCACGTCGAGGGCCCCTGCACCAAGGCGAATGCCGATCGGCTCTGGATCAGCCATAGCCGCCGCCACCGGGATCTGATAGCAGCCGTCTACGAAATGCTCGAAACTACTGGGGCACTTCGGCGAATCGGCCGGACAGAGGGTCAGGTCGGGCACGTTCTTATCTGCCCAGCCCCAGAGGACCTGGCCGCCCGGAGCGCGCGCGGTGTAGCTGCCCGTGACTGCGGCAAGCTCCACAGTGAGAGGGCCGCTGATGCAAAAGCCGTTCGTCCGGCACTGGTTTTCCTTGTCGCATTCTGGCGTGCCTGACTCGCCCTCCGTGCAAGTGCCAGCGCCGACATCGAGGGCCAGACACGCTGAGCAATCGCAGTCGGGTAGCGCACCTGCAACGACCGGGCAGGAACCGACGTCGCAACCGCCCGCGCTGTTCGGGGTGCCCTCGAGCAGCGGCAGCTCTTGCAGATTGACCGGCGGCTGGCAGACCCCCCCGGAGCAATCAGCGTTATCGCTGCATTCCTGATCGGCGGGGTAGTTACAAAGCCTCGTTGGGCCGGGCACCAATGTGTCGAGGTCGATGCCGAGCACGACGTCGTCACCGGTCGCGCCGGAGCGCACTTGGACGGTGGCGGCGAAGTCCTTCAGCTCGGCGACGCGCACTCCAGGGCAGATGACGCTTTGCGCGGTATCCAAAAAGAACTCCGGGAAGAAGCCAACGCCATCGAGCTCTGCTTCAAACGAACACCCACCTACGATCGGAGAGGTCACCTGTATGCTCAGGTCGTATGGAAACGGCGTTTGAGCGATCGTGACGTTGTTGGTGCATCCAACGCCGACGGTCTTCGCCTGCGCCATGCCGTCATTGCAAAGGGGGTAGGCCGTACCGCCGATGCCACCCATGCCATCGAGGGGGCATTCGATGATGCCGCCAGTGCCACCCTCGCCGCCAACTCCACCCGAGCCAGCGTCGCCGCCCATGCCAGCGGTTCCGCCGCCACCCTCCGCGCATCCAAGCGCGAGCATCAAACTCAGGCAAGAGCCCAAACACAAAGTCAGATAAGAACGCATCGCAACCTCCACCGTTCCGGCGAACCCAAAACACCCACCGTACGAAAGCAAACTGGGCCGGCACGCCATGCTGCGCCATACGTAATTCTTTACATTTTGTGTCCGCGCAAACTTTGCGCGCGGCGGACTCGAGCTTCTAAGTTTGGTACCGAATCTCAAAAAGGTGGGTTTTGGGCGACCGGGGAGACCTCTTCGGAACGCAGGGAATTCTCAACCCTAACAAGCACTTGGCCGGCTCAACACCGCAGCTGTTCGCGCGCAGAAGTCTCCCGCGAGCAGGCCCGAAAGCCCGCCCGCGATCTTCTGACGCTTGTTGGCTTAGATGCCGATGTCAACGTTGATCGTCTTCTCCTCTGTGCTTCAGGCCCGGCCGGCCAGGTCGAATCGGTCCGCGTTCATGACCTTGGTCCAGGCTGCGACGAAGTCCTTGGCGAGCTTCTCCTTGTTGTCGTCCTGCGCATAGAGCTCGGCATACGCCCGCAGGATCGAGTTAGAGCCAAAGACCAGATCAACACGCGTGGCAGTCCACTTCGCGGCGCCTGTGCTGCGGTCGCGGATCTCGTAGACCCCGTCTCCGGCAGGCGCCCACGCATAGCGCATGTCGGTCAGGTTGACGAAGAAGTCGTTGGTGAGGACACCGACCCGATCCGTGAGCACGCCGTGCTTCGTGCCGCCGTGATTGGTGCCGAGGACACGCATACCACCGACGAGCACGGTCATCTCGGAGGCGCTCAGGCCCATGAGCTGACTGCGATCGAGCATCAGCTCTTCGGCGCTCACGGCGTAGTCCTTCTTGAGCCAGTTGCGGTAGCCGTCGTGGATCGGCTCGAGCGGCGCGAAGGACTCCGCGTCGGTCATCTCTTCGGTCGCGTCACCGCGTCCCGGCGCGAACGGCACGGTGATGTCGAAGCCTGCCGCCTTCACCGCCTGCTCGATGCCCACGTTGCCCGCAAGGACGATCAGGTCGGCCATGCTCGCGCCCGTGTCTGCAGCGATGCCCTGGAGTACCTCGAGCACCCGAACGAGGCGTTCGGGTTCGTTGCCCTCCCAGTCCTTTTGCGGGGCCAAGCGGATACGCGCGCCGTTGGCACCACCGCGCATGTCCGAGCCGCGGAAGGTTCGGGCGCTGTCCCAGGCGGTGGCGACCATCTCGCTGATCGCCAGACCGCTGGCCGCGATCTTCGCCTTGACGGCCGCGACGTCGTAGTCGCTCTTACCCGCGGGTACGGGGTCCTGCCAGATCAGATCTTCCTTCGGCACATCGGGGCCGAGGTAGCGCGCCTTCGGACCCATGTCGCGGTGCGTGAGCTTGAACCAGGCGCGCGCGAAGACCTCGGAGAGGTAGTCCGGGTCCTCATAGAACCGCTCCGAAATCTTCCGGTAGGCCGGATCCTTGATCATCGCCATGTCGGCGTCCGTCATGATCGGGTTGTAGCGGATCGACGGATCCTCCACGTCGACCGGCTTGTCCTCTTCCTTGATGTTCACGGGCTCCCACTGCCAGGCGTCGGCGGGGCTCTTGTTGAGCTCCCACTCGTAGCTGAAGAGCATGTGGAAGTAGCCGTCGTCCCAGCGTGTGGGGTGAGTCGTCCAGGCGCCCTCGAGGCCGCTCGTGACGGTGTCCCGCCCAAAGCCCTTGCCCTCGGGGTTACGCCAGCCAAGTCCCTGCTCGGCGACCTCGGCCGCTTCCGGATTCGGGCCGAGTACGCTCGCATCTCCGTTGCCGTGGGCCTTACCGACCGTGTGACCGCCCGCAGTGAGGGCCACAGTCTCCTCGTCGTTCATCGCCATGCGCGCGAAGGTCAGCCGAACATCCTGCGCCGTGCGAAGCGGATCGGGCTTGCCGCCCACGCCCTCGGGGTTGACGTAGATGAGGCCCATCTGGACCGCAGCCAGCGGATTGTCGAGCGTCTCGCGATCGTCACCGTCGTAGCGGGTCGAGGCCAGCCACTCCTTCTCGGAGCCCCAGAAGGTGTCCTTCTCAGGGTGCCAGATGTCCTCGCGACCGAACCCGAAGCCGAAGGTCTTCAGACCCATGGACTCGTAGGCGATCGTGCCGGCCAGGATGATCAGGTCGGCCCAGCTGATCCGGTTTCCGTACTTCTTCTTGATCGGCCAGAGCAGCCGGCGCGCCTTGTCGAGGTTTACGTTGTCCGGCCAGGAGTTGAGCGGCGCGAACCGCTGGTTGCCCGTGCCGCCGCCGCCCCGGCCGTCGGCGACGCGATAGGTGCCTGCGGCGTGCCAGGCCATGCGGATCATGAGGCCGCCGTAGTGCCCCCAGTCCGCGGGCCACCACGCCTGGCTGTCCGTCATCAGCGCGCGCAGGTCCTTCTTCAGCGCGTCGACGTCGAGCTTCTTTAGATCCTCGCGGTAGTTGAAGTCGGGGTCGAGAGGGTTGGTCTTGCGGTCGTGCTGATGGAGGATGTCCAGATTCAGTGCCTTGGGCCACCAGTGCATGGTCGAGGTGTCGACCGTCGCGTTGCCGCCATGCATGACCGGGCATTTGCCGCTCTTCTGGCCGCTGGGGTTGACTGTGGTCTTCTTCTCCTGCTCGCTCATGACTTGCTCCTCTTCTTGCCTCGCGGCGGATTGTCTTCTTCTTGCGGGTGGCTGCTGGAAGGTTGCTTTGCGCAGAGGTCGCAGATGCCTCGAACCTCGAGGTGGGCACTGACGACTTGGCCGAAGTCATTGACCGTGTCCGGGAACTTCAGCGCGTTGAGTTCATCGCTTTCGAAGTCCCGTACGAGGCCACAGCGCGTACAGACGTAGTGGTGATGATTCTCCACGTTGGCGTCGAAACGCACGCTGTCTTGCCGCGGTCCCAGCGTGGCCAAGAGGCCAAGATCGGTGAGCAGCCACAGCGTTCGGTAGACGGTGTCGAGCGACACGGTCGGTGTGCTTGCTTGTACCGCTCGGTGCACGGCCTCGGCGCTCGGGTGCTCGAGGCTCGATGCAACGGCCTGAAAGATCTCGAGGCGCTGGTGGGTCAGCTTGATCCCTGCATCCCTGGCAGCGCCCTTGAACCGCTCGAGGCGCCTTTCGACTTCTTTGCTTTCAACTTGCACGAATGATTCCTATCTGCAAATGATACGCAGATAGGAATGTTGTGACATTTAGGCGAATGTCAAGCAGCGGGCGTAGCGCCCCCGACGAAACCGCTGACGTTGGGCGCTACTCGAGGTCAACGACGCCGTCGGTCTCGATCAAGCCGTCGATCGTGATCTGCTGTCCATCGCAATTCATATTGCCTGCGATTTCTATGACGTAGAGGTCCATGGACGCGTTGGTCACGGTTATGTTCGTGACGGCGCCATCCGATGGCGGGCATGAGGTGCCGTCCGAGAGAGTCATTGACGCTGAGGTAGTGCTGTCTTCACCGGTTGTGAAAATCGGCAGAGTCGCCGATGCGTTAAACGCGTCCGGACTCTCTCGATTGATGCAGCCGATGGTGATGATGCCGTTGTCGCCCGTCACCGTGCAGATCGGTCCGTCGACGGTCCCGCTGAGGTCGCCCGAGTACGAAATCTCCCACTCGAGCTCGCCAGGGGTTGAGCCACCCGCACCCGCGCCCCCACCTGAGCCGCCCCCACCTGAGGCGCCTCCCTCCGAGTCGCCGCAAGAGACCGTGCAGAACAGGGACAAGATTAACAGATATCGCATGGGCTCTCCTTCGTGAACTTGAGTCCGCTGTGAGACTGAGATCATCTACGGTGCGCTTGTAAAGAGGTCCGACGTCCACACCTCGCGACGTTCCGCGATTCCTCGTTGCGTGGCGGTGTCAGTTCGGCGGCGGATCGAGACGCCATCCTAGTTCTGCTCTGGTGCAACGATTTCCTGCACTGCCGAGAAATCAATCGACACCTGGTAGGTGTCACAGAAACCTTGAGGCCCCACGTCGACGAACCCGTAACAGACGCCATAGGGTCCCTCGATGCTGCCGCGCACGGTCGATCGGTTCGGATCATAGTCGAAGAGCGTCAGCGTTGGCGGCGGAGGCAAGGTGTAGACCGACTCGTCGGGCTGAATGACCGTCGTCACGCCATCTCCATTGACCACGCCGGCATCGCCAAGAGTCCCCATGCCGTCGTCGACGACGTCGCGAAAGGTGATGACCGAAAGGCCGGCACCTTCGAGCTCGTCCGGACCCGCGAACGCGGGTGGTGCGCGAAGCTCGAAGACGTTCTCTCCCGACATGATGGGGGCAAACCAGGTCGTATTGATGCGAACTTCTGGCGTCTGATCGACGTCACCGGTCTCGAAAATCAAAATGTTTCCGCTGCCGAAGGCATTTCTCAACGCTAGCTCCGCTGTCGAGCCTGAGTAGGTTCCCGAGAGGTAAGGTCCGCTGAACCGCATCGTCCAGCTTGCGGGAGTGAGCTCCACAGCAAACCGGCTCTCGCCACCTTCGGGAAGGTCGACCCAGAACTGCACGTCGAACAAGTCCAAGTCACCGAAGTCGATGCCGAAGTCGGCGACTTCTTCCAGACGATACGTGTACGTATCGGTTTGGCGGGCCTGGTCCAAAGTCCAGGTCTGCGTGGCTTCGGTTCCGTTGACCGAGATGTGAACGACGAAGTCGCCTAGGTCGTCGTCTTCCTCGACACCTTCGATCTGGACGTTGAAGTTCATTCGATCCGGCCCGCCTTCGTCTTCAGCCACGAGGAAAGGAATCGGGTCGCCATCTTTGAGCTCGGTATCCGGACTAGGATCCGCGCCCGGCGCATAGGCGGAGATGATTTCGCGGATGCGTAGATCGTTTCCTCCCTCATCTCGTTGAAGCGTCGCACCGCCCGGATCGACGGTAAGCTCTTCGTCTACCAACTCTTCGTAAACGTTTCTCGTCGTCCTGCCGGTGTCGATCAAACGTTGGAACAGCGTCGCCGTGGCGAAATAAGCGAAGGACGACAGCACCGACTTGCTCCAGCCAAAGAAGACGCTCGAGGGATTCGCGAAGATCTGGGCAAACTCCGGCCCCTCGGTCGTCTCGCAGGCGCTGAACGACACGATCGTTTCAGACAGCCCGTTGGGATACAGAACGCGGAAGTAGTCGGCGCTCACGGCGTAGGATTCAGGAATCAGGCTCGTGACGACGACATACCCAGGCGTGGCGAGAACCACGTCGACCTCGGACGTGATTCTGTCTCCTTGAAAAAGATAGAGGTCACAGTTCTGCCCAGAAGAGTTGCAAATCTGCGAACCGTGTGAGGAGATGTGAACCACGTCGAAAGCGTCCCAATTGTTGAAATCCCCTCCCCTGATCGTAGGGTCCTCGAGGCTCGTGTTGGCCTTGAACACGACATTGTCCGCGTAACCACGAGCATCCCGAAGCAGCGCTGCGACCAAGGGGCCGTCATCATAGCCCCCGAACTCGTAGAGGTATGGTGAGAGCACCAGCGCGCGTTTCTGCTCCGGGAAAGGACCGACGATGTCCTTCTCCGACTGCCCGTGTACCGCTGTGCTGGGATTGGCTCCCCTGGAATCTAGACGAGGGAGCTCGGGCGGGGCTCCGGGTGGGATCTCGGGAAACGCCGCGTCCGAAACTACCCAATGCGGTCGGCCTCCCTCCACACGAAACCAAAGCGCCCCGTCGTCGTTCTTCACGGTCACGACATCGCCCTGTCCGCGGAGGGAGTCCGCGACGTCGGCAACCGACTCTCCCCCACGGATCCGCGCGTAGGCGTCATCGGCGAGTTGATCGCTCCGCTCCAGGACCTGGGTAGGCACGTCGCCGAGTGTGCACGGGTAGCCCTCGCGCTCGCAATCGAGCTCTCTATTTGGCCGCAGGTCCGAGTCAGTCGATTTCGAGCAGGCGCCGCACGCGCAGACCAATGCGAAGACGAAGACTCTCGTGGCGAGAGGTCTGCCAGGACAGAGCATGGATCGACGGTAGACAGCAAGCCGTATTTCCTCAAGCGTGACGGTTACTCAATCTGGCCTGGACGACTACTCAAAGAACGCGCGATTGCGTCGCATCCACCCTGGGACGTGCGCCCCGGAGCTCCCCCAACGCCTCGCGGCGCCTCTCCGTCGAGACCTCGAAGTCGCCGAGCTCGCTCTCACGGCCTACCAGCGTCCACTCGGCCACCGCAGGATTCCATGCCCAATTCGGTCGTTGGGCTCAATCAAAATGCCTCGCCCCTGGTGACTAGCGAGCGGGTTTCGCGCGGGACGCTGGCTCATCGCCGCGCACGAACCCCGCCTGCTGGAGTCGTTCGTGCGCCTCTTGTTGACGGGACTGGTCGACGAGAACCGCCACTTCGTCCTTGCGCCGAAATCGCGTTCGGGTTCCCACCGCGGTCCTTGTCTTCCGTCTTCGCCGGACCATGGGCAGGTACGCCGGACGACTCTCGCCCTCGGTGAAGATCTCCCTAGGCCTCCATGGCCGGCAAGACCACCATTCGACTCGCGCCTCACCGCGATCGATGCGCTGACTCCAATGAGCCACATCGGTCGCTCCACCGAAAAGCACCTCGGCTTCCTTGGTTTCCAAGATCTCTGGCGTAACTCCGCTCGACCAAGTGTCTATCGCAACGAGGCAGCGCTGCTCCTTGGCCTCTTGATGGACCTCGTTGACGAACAAGAGATTGACCTCGGGGCTTTGTGTGATCGCCACGGCACCGGTGCGGAGCTCGACTTCGGCACGCATCAGGAGTCGAGTTTCGAGGGCGTTGCCGAGTAGCACCCTGATCCCGAGAGCCTCCGCGCGCTGCACCCGATGCGGGTCCTCGTCTAGACAGACGACTTCCTGCCTTGGTGTTTGCAAGAGCTGAGCGAGCGCGAGCGCAAGCTCATTCGTTCCCAGGATCACCCAACCCGAGTCCGACCGTCGGCGCAGACCGAGTAGCTGAGCGATCGGCCCTCCGGTGAGACCCGACCAGATGACCGTCGCGGCGATTGTGGCGAAAACGAGTGCTTGAAGCTTCGCGCCTCCAGCGATGCCCGCGCTCTCCAACCGAATCGCGAACAAGGACGCGACTGCGGCTGCGACGATACCTCGGGGTGCGATCCATGCGATCAGGACTCGCTCTCGCCACGAGAGCGTGGTGCCCATCGAGCACACGAGCACCTCGATCGGGCGAACGAGAACCACGAGCGCGATCACGGTCAGCGCACCTGCCCAGCCGAGCGCGATGATGTCGTCCACCCGAGTGTTCGCGGCAAGCAGGATGAAGACCATCCCGATGAGCAGCACGGTCAGCTGCTCTTTGAACTCGATCAAGTCGCGGCTCTTCCTGATGGGGGAGTTCGCAAGGACCATGCCGGTGATGGTGGCCGCGGCCAGGCCGCTCTCGTGCACCACCGAATTGGCGAGCTCGTAGATCAGAACCGCGACCGAGAGCGTCAGGACCTTCTGATAAGCCTCCGGAATCACACCACGGAATCGAAGCAAGCCTGCGAGCACGCCGCCGGCGATCAGCCCGGCCAAGATGCCGAAGCCGAGCCGCAAGGCGATCTCAGGCGCGGCCAGAATGAGGCTCTCGTCCGAAGGCCGCAGCACGACTTCCAGAACGACGGCTGCCGTGATGGCGCCGATCGCGTCGATGAGAACGCCCTCCGCCTCGAGAACCGTCGCGACCGCCCCACGGATGCGCAAGCGCCGAAGGAGTGGGGTCACCACGGTGGGTCCGGTCACGATCACCAAGGCGCCAAACAAAGAAGCGAGGCGCCAGTCCCAACCGAGTGCCATGTGGGCCGTGACCGCTCCCCCGATCGCGGTGATCACTGCGCCCAGCGTGACGAGTCGCCGGATGACCACTTGCTCGCGCCGCAGTCGGCGCAACTCGAGCTGGAGCCCGCCTTCGAGAAGAATGATCGCGACACCCATGCCGACCAGCGCGTGTAGCGAGGAACCCAGCGACTCCGGATCGACGATCCCCGCGACCTCGGGCCCTAGCAGCACGCCGACGGCGAGGAGCAAGACGATGCTCGGTACGCGGAGATGGTACGCGATCGACTGAGTGACCATGCCCGCGGCAAGCGCAATCGCCACGGTGAGCGCAGGGTTGTGCATGAGATCGAAGTCCATCGGAAAGCCCGCGCTCAGAGCGTGCGAACGTAGCACGCGGGGACCCTCGGAGCGACGAATCTCCCTGAGCTCGGCCGGCCTGCTCTGCTCTGCTCTGACCACTCAGCCTCGCCATGAGGACGATCAGCGCGACGCGTTTCACCCCGAAGCGACGGCCGCCGGCGGCTTGGAGAAAGCCGTCAACGTGGGCGGCGTTGTTTCAGGGCTCGTCTTTTTCGTAGACCAGATCGTAGACGATTGGCGATGCAAGCTTCTCGCTCGTCATGAAGACCGACATCACGAGCCTGCCCTCGGCATCGATGCGATAGGTCGATTTTCGCTTTGCGTGCTCAAAGACGAAGAACTGGAGAATCTCTTCTGAGGTGACGCGGTAGGAGAGCTTGGCGTCGCGCCCGTTAGGGGCAACGAGCTCTTTGGGCGAACCGTCGCGGGGTGCGACGGCGTCGTAGTGGCCCATGGTGATCGAAACATCATCGCCCCTGCCCGCAATGACGATTCGCTGGGGAAGCTCCTTGTGATTCGCAAGCCTGCTCGCGGCGACCCGCCGGCCCAGCCAACCGAGGCTGGTTACGGCCTCCTGAATCGACGCCTCGATTTTGGCATGGTCGTCGGCCGGCGTGCCCGCGTATCGATAGGCACCTGCCAAGCGGACGAGTGCGCCCGGGTCGGCCGAAGTGCTCTGGTCGATGTCCTGCGAGGTCGCGGTCTGGGACCAGACCAGGTGAAGGCAGGTTGCGACGACGCTGAGAATGACTGTCCGGTGCAGGCCCATAGGCTTGGCCTAGAGCCGATTGGACATGAGCGCCAGCTGCGCGAATCGCGTGGAAACGAGATGTCTGCGAGGTCGTCGTTCGTCAGCAGCTCGTGGAGCAAGGCTCCCTCAGCTCCTAATGGCGCGATTGGGCAAATGCGAACCTGTGTCTGCTTCGGGTGCCGTACCGGAGCACGACGTAAAGCCGATCAGAATATGCGCGCGCCAAAAGCGAGCAGTCCCGCGAAGTACGGCTGGTCGATCAACCAGACTGTCGGGAAGCCCCAGCTCGCGCGGATGTTGACCTGATAGCGGCCCGTCGCGCCGAACCGGAGGTCGGTGTGCAAAGACAAACCACCGGCGCCTCCGTAGGTGCCGAGCGCGCCGACCCGGTTGACGTCGTTGAATGCGCCGCCGCCGACCAAGATCCCGAACTCGTGCTGCGAGCTCTCTTTCGCCTTCAAGTGAAGACCGAGCTGGGCTGCCAACAAGCGCTCGGAAATCAGCCCGGTCCAGGGAAGGCCAGGCACCGCAATCACGTAGGGGTTCACCCCGCCGATGCGCCGGCGCGTGATGTCATCCTGTCTCCAGCCGTAGTTGCCCCACTCGTCGAGCTGAAGACGAACGAGCGCTGCGACTTGCCAGCCCGCGCGCAGCCACTGGCTGACGCTGTACATGACCTTTCCGGGGTCGTTGCGCCCGTCTGCGATACCCCATGCCCGAACATCCGATCGCAGGTCGAGGCCCCCCGTGATGCCCACGGCGATGCCCTCGACGCGGGGGAAGATCCGATGCGCTTCCCACTCGTGGCTGGGTACGTCGATGTTCCAGTAGTTGTATCCGATTCTCGGCTCGAACACCCAGGTGTTCGGAGGGAGTCCATTGGGCAGCGACGTATCGGCCCGCGATCCGAACCACCAACGCCGGGCCGCAAGGACAAGCTCGAGAGTTTGATGCTTGCCCGGGTACCATTGGAGCTTGGGCGCAATCAGAAGGTAGCTCGCCTTGAAGCCAAGCTCGTTTTTCCGCTGACCATTTTGAAAGTAGTCGTTCAGAAGCTGGGAAATCACAGCCTCTCCCTCGACGAAGCCGAAGAACGCCAGCTTGCCATCGGCGAACGAAAGCCGTTCGATGCCCACGTGGAGCTTGGTCGTGTTGTAGTAGAGCCGGAGGTTGCCGCCGCCAACGATGCCTTCACCGACGCTGTCGAAGGAAGCCCAGCCGTGGCCGGTCAGCTGCGGTGTGAAGTTGAGCTCGCCGCCGCCAAGCGCCGCAGCATGCCAGTTCTTTGGCTCTGCCAGGCTCTGCGAACACCAAACCGTCGCGAGGATCGCCGCGACAGCCCCGACGCTCAAGTTCCATCTCGTGCGCATCGGCGGGAACAGTAGCGATGAACCGATCGCCCGTCGAGCAGGGGCCCGACGCTCTGAGCTGCTAGCTAGTGTCCCGCCGTACACCAGAGCGTGCTCGAAGATGGCCGGAGCTCAAACGCTCGAAGAGCGCGCCAACAGGCGAGATGCCACGAGCCGAAGCTTGCCGCGTCGCTCGTCGCCAAAGAACTTCTGCGCCGCCCCCGAGTTCAGCGCCATCGTCCCTGGTTTCCAAGGCCTCCGCGGCCGGAGTAAGAAAAAACACAATTCGGTTAATCCAATTCTCTTCTCTCGCCGTAACGCCATCAGAGCCCCGGGGATGGGGCAGAAGGAGAGAGAGAGTCATGAGCAACGTCAAGCACATCAACCGGGTCATCGAACAAGCCAAGCAACAGCGCGCCGACTACATCGAAACCGCCGTCCAGGCCTACGTCCTTCCCGCAGTCCTCGTGGCTGGCCTCTCGCTGATGCTCCTGCAGTTCAGCGGCAAGCCCCCGGTCGAACGAACCGATCGCGAGGCTCATGTTGCCCAGGTGACGACGCTGGGTCGTTGAAGTCTTCAGAACGCCAAAGAAGGGTCCGGAACGGTCCAACCGATGTCGACGGCAGCAATGGCGGCAGATAGCAACTGCAAACGCAATGCCGATCAGTCCCAGGGCGCAGCACCAGGTCGCCGAGCTCGCGCAAGGACACCGTCGGAATCTCGCCGTCCTCGGCGACCCGCTGCACCAGCGCCCGGGCGCCTGTTGTTCCTACCAGCTCAGGGCTGATGCAACTGCTGTATCTCCATGTCCGACAACGCGCGCTTGTATATGCGCACATCGTCTACGAGCCCGTCAAGGTAGCCTGGGTCGCCACTGATAATGAGCTCAAAGCCGATTCGCACGGGCTGGTCCGAGTCGACCTGAGCGGCGGCAAAGGTGCCGGATGCATCCTGCGTACCGTTGATGAACAACTTCACGTCTGTACCGTCGTACACAACGCCGACGAACAGCCACTGCATCTCAGTCAGCGTGCTTTGCGAGTCCAACTCGTAGAGGCCTGGTATCGGAAGGGTGAACTTGAGCTTGCCGCTCCTCACGGAAAGCACGAATGCGTCTCCACCTAAACCACCGGGTCCCCACTGTCCGACGATGCCCGCACTGGCGTTGTCATTCAGATAGATCCAGGCGGTCACCGTGATCGGTTGATTGAAGTTGAAGTCTGCGCTGTCCGGGATCTCGATGTAGCCGCTCGTCCCGTCCAACTGATAGGCGCTGTCCACGCTCCCGAATCTATCCATAGCCAACGCGGCTCCGCCGATCGCGCTCCCATCATTGCCGTTTCCGCTTTCGTCCTGGGCATTGCCGCTGAAGGAATAGTAAGCCACGAGGCCGCTTGCGCCCGCTTGACCTCCCGCACCGCCGGTGCCGGCGCCACCCTGACCTCCCGCACCGCCGGTGCCGGCGCCACCCTGACCGCCCGCGCCGCCGGTACCAGTGCCACCCTGGCCGGCGGTGCCCCCAACACCGCCACTGCCGATGACGGTGTCGGCGCAGCCCAGGCTAGCGCACGCGGCGGAGAGTATGAACATTGGCACAAACCCCAGTCTCGTCATTTCAACACTCCTTCGGTGCACTCGACAAGCAGCGCCTGTCGGTTGCGTTGTATTGGCTTAGAGCAAATGACGTGCCAAGCCCAAGCGACCGTTTCGCCGCCTCCTGAAGAACTCTTAGGCGCAAGTTCTGCGAATCTTCACCCAGCGGCGCAGAGCATGCGCAACAGGCGGCAAGATTGCTCCGGCGACATCGGCTAGAGAGGAAGAAATTCGACCGAGGTTGGCCAGAAAGCGTAGGTGTCACGCAACCCGCGGAGCCTTCTGGACGACAAGCGCGATTCGCTACCCTGGTCAATCACTGGTCGGGGCGACTGGATTCGAACCAGCGACCTCATGCTCCCAAAGCAACGAAGCCGACCACACGCAACTTGGCGCAAGCCAACAAAATTCAACAGAAACCCAAACATGACCGGGACTTGCCCGCATCGCCGTGTTTGCGGTTCGTCACTTCATCGCACACCTGGTCCGTTCCAGAT
>Ga0316189_10004207_pt1 | contig 13885 bp, 1 predicted proteins | sample LowCovwburrow_MG_FD_204930 | JGI IMG/M metagenome (GOLD analysis project Ga0316189, IMG submission 204930) | Coastal sediment microbial communities from Maine, United States - Lowes Cove worm burrow | ecosystem: Environmental > Aquatic > Marine > Coastal > Sediment | place: USA: Maine...
GAAAAACGCGGTGTTGCTGGTCCAGTGTGCCGTCCAGTAGCTGGCGCTTGACGTCGGCCACATAGGGGTTCACCATGTCTTTGCTCTCGCACCATGCGTCGATGACCTCGGCAATACGGTTGGCCTGTGCATTGGGCTGGACGATGTGCTCCACCGTGCGGCTTTGCCCTTGCCTGGCGAACTTGTTGACCAGGTAGCGCAGGCGGCGCATGGGTTTGCCTTCCAGGGAGAAAGCTGCCAGATCGGTCAGGCGCTGCATAACCCCGAAGGGGGTTGCAACAAAGGCTTGTGCGCCAACCCTGGACAAGGCCTGCTCGGCCAGAACGGCCACTTCCAAACCGGCCTGTCGGGCGTGTTCGCACAGTTCTTCGGTAAGGGGGGACAACAGATCAGGCGGTCCCACGTAACAGAACGCAAATAAGATTCCATCTGCCTGATTGGCGTAAAACAGGGCTTGATTGTGGGCGCCCAGGAACACGAGCGGGGCGATTAAATGACGGGCCAGGGCGGCGGCTTCCCAGGCGTATTGTTCTAACAGCTCGGCCACAATTGCCTTGTCCGTAGCGTTGAGGTTTTTTTCGGCCAACACCCGTGCTTCAGAACAGACGGTTGGCTTGGGGTCGTGGCTTGCCGTGCTTGCTTCAGCCACCGGCACCACCCGTTCCGGTTCGGCCCGGGTTTCCTCTACACAGAGATGTGCGGCTAAGGGTTTGGGGTGATGCGTCACCAGGTAGGTCACCAGCTGAGCCAGGCTGGGCTGCTCGAACAAGAGGGTTTTGGGCATGGCGCCAAGCTGCTGTTCCAGAAGTTTGATCACGCGCAGGGAGAGGAACGAATCAAGACCATAGGCCTCAAAGTCCTTGAGGGGGTCTATGTTCTCGTCTATTTGTAACTGTTGTTGGAACATATTTGTGAGCCAGTTTTGACAGGCTTGCTCAAGTGCTGTTTCTGTGTTTGCCAGCAACCCGCGCAACACCACATGCCCCTGGTCATCCAGCAATACCACGTCATCTCTGAGGCAGAGCCATAAGCTGCTGGAAAAGGGGCCAGGTAATTGAAATTCTCGGGGCAGGGGTTTTGCCTGCCGTTCCAATACTTGTAGCAGACCCTGCATCAGGCTGGGGTGCAGTTTGAAATGGGCAAAGCTCGCCTGCAATTCGGCGGGCAGGCTTAAATGAGCCCAGGTCGTATCCCCCCTGGTCCAGTATTGGTCTACAACCCGAAAACAGGGGCCGGGTGCATGGGTTTCATAGAAGTCTTGCGTGGCGTCTGAAGGAAAAGGGGGCAGCTGGCGCCTTTCGCCTTGAATGTGCGCGTTGAGGGCTACCTGAAAACGGGCAAAACAGGTATCCCGGCAGGAGAACTCGATGGTCTTTTGGTCCTTTAGAACTTCAAAGCGAATGCAAAGGTTATCTCCCGTGAGGGGGGGGATGGCGCTTAGCTCCAGGGTTTTTAAACCAGTTACTTCCTGGCCGGAGAACACTACGGCTGCGGCGGCCAGGGCCATTTCAAACAGGGTTGCCGGGGCAAGTTGGTTCACATTGTCCCGTACCACAAAATCACTGGCATAAAAGGTCTTCGAGAAAATTTCTCTGGTGGGGGCTATTGTAGACAAAAGGCGCTCCTTAAAGCTTGCAAGAGGGGGGACGACAGGTGCTTGCCAGGGCTAGAAAAAAACCTCGTGAATCTGAAAACCCTCCTCGTGGGAAACAATGGCCAGTGCACGACCGTCGCGCAGCAGTAGCATGCTGTCTTCCGGGTAGTTGAAGCGGCCCGTCTCCAGCAGTTCGCCGCTTTCAAAAGCGCAGATGGAAAAGCTGCCGCTGCGAAAGCCATGGCCACCGCCATTCATGCTACCCAATGGGGTCAACACAAAAACAACCCTGTTCTCCAGCATGAGGAATTGAGTGTAGTAGGCCTTGTCATGACTGTAGTCCCACTTCATGGTGGGAATATCTTTGAGGGCGATGCGTCCCCCATCCCTGGGATTGGGAAAACTCAGGTTTTCAAAGAGTTCCTTTTCCGCAGATGTTGGCTTGGACTTGGGCAGGGAAAAGGTTTTTTTGCCTAGCAGCTCGCCCACCGGACTCAGTTGATGAAGCGTGGCGCTTTCAGAGAAGCCAAACCACAGATTACCCTGGCGATCCTTTTGCAGATCGGCCTCGGGTGCATAGGCTTTCAGCTTGCCTTTCAGGGTGCCTTCCAGGGGTGCCAGCATGTGATTGCTGAGCAGGTCTTGCAGCACCTTTCCGGCTTGACCCCGCTGGTCTAATAATTGGAAGTAACGACGCATCTCGTTGTCTGGGGTATACCTTTTGAAGGCAATCACAAAACCGTTGTCCAGGCAGTGGAAATTTCTGGGCTCTACGCCGGGCAGTGCAAAGGACTGGAGAAAGACACCCTTGAGATCGAACTGGCTGAACCGTTGGCCCGAGTCCCAAACCCAAAGGGCATCTTTATGGGTGGTCAGCTTCAGTGGCCGGTTTAGTTCGCCCGGGCCTTGGCCCTTGCCCGCAAAACAGCGTACATAGGTGCCGTCTGCGTTCCATTGGTGGATCTTGGCGGGATAACGGTCCACCACATACAGCCCGCCCTTGGTGCCAAAATGCATGGAGTAGGGGTCGCTGATAATGTGATCGGATGTGTTCGGGTTTTGAAACGCCGTACCCATTTTCAGATCGCCGAAGCAAAGGATGAACAACAGGGATAACATAGGTACCTCAAGATGTAACGTATTGATCGATAAAGGGATGAATGGTTTGTCGGGCAATAAAGGGATGCTCGTGGGCAACCGTCTGGGGTTGAATAGCGCGCACCGTAAAGTTGCGCAACAACACCAGAACCTCACCGGCCCCATTGCAGATAGTTATAGAGAAGTGCCGTGTGGTTGGCGTATGGGGTTTGTTGTCCTCGGCCTGCAACACCACGCGGCAGAGGTGGGGTAGCTGGCCGTAAATATGGATCGAGCCCAGGGCATAGGGTACGAATAGGGTTTGAGATGCTTCAAGGGCCGCAGCGGCGTGAAAGGCGGCATCTAAAAGGCTGGGGTGGAGGGCGGAGTTGCCCATGTCAAGCGCTGCGGGTCGTTTCATCCAGGCCTGTACCATACCGCCACCCGAGCGAATGTCTGTTAATGGTTTGAAAACGGGACCATAGGCAATACCTTGTGTTTTGTAGCGCTGGTAGAACTCGGCCACTTGATGGATATGGGTTGTTACGGAGCTGACCTGTTCCAGGTTCATGGGGGCCGGACGGTCGTCCCGAGTGACAACCCTGGCGCTGAGGTGTTCGCCCTCTGCCGAACTCATTAAAAGGGTGTCTTGTTGACGTTCCAGTCGCAATGCCGACAGGTGGTCCTCAACGGGTCTCTGCCAAAGCATGTCTGCAAGTGCGTTCGCTCCGCTAAACTGTTGCAGCAGCACAAGGCTAAGTGCACCGGGCAGCATGGGCTTACCGCCAATGACATGCTGTTTGAAACAGACCGAGCTGGGGTTCAGCTGCAGCTGGTCTCGGCGTGTTGGGCTGGTTGGGGCCTTGGCCGTAAACCAGTAGCGTTTGGGTTCAAAGGGATAGCTGGGCATGGCCGTGCGCCTGGCTTCTGTGTCGCGCCACAGGTCTGCCCAATCGATGCGTTCTCCGCTGACCCAAAGGGCGGCGAGTTGTCTGAGGTTGGGTTCTTGTATGGCCTGATCTGCTTGGACGGAGGTGGCGGTGGCTGCGCTGATGAGGTGTGGATGGGGTTCACCCGCCTGCCATGCAAGCAAACCGTTGCGCAGCTGGGCAAGACTGGAGACCACCAGGGCCAGACGCACGGCGTGGGCGTCTCGGCCAGTCTGGGAGGTAAAGGCCAGATCACGCAGCAGGCACAGCTGTTGTTCGGTTTCATGCTGATATCGGCTTGCAAGTTGTTCGGCCACTACATCCAGGGTTGTGTGGGTCAACAGGTCATTCAGGGTCATGTCCAAGTCAAAGCGCTGCTTCATGCGCTCGCTGAGCGAGGCGAACATAAGCCCATCCAGCCCCAATTCGCTGAAGTCTTCACGGGGGTCTATGTCTTCGGCGGGTACGTCGAGCAGCTTGCCCAATTCCTCCCGCAGCCCATTGCGCAGGCGCAGGGCCATCTTTTCTCTAACGCTTGCGTTGGCTGGGTTGTCTAAGAAGGCAAGCATAGAGGTTACATAAACGGCCAACCGTTCCTTGTTCCTGGCCGACAATAGAAAGAGTTGCTCTTCTTTTGCGGGTGCGAATTGGTGGGCCGGTGGCGCTTCCTCCAGCACCACGTGGGCGTTTACGCCACCAAAACCAAAGGAACTGACCCCGGCTCGTCTGGGTTGCTCCCGGCCATTTTTCTTTATTTGCGGCCAGGGGATCGTGGCGGGGAGCAACTGGAACGGCGTGTTTTGCAACTGGATGTAGGGGTTCTGCTCTTTCATATGCAAATTGCCGGGAAGGGTCTGATGCTTTAGGGCCAGCAATACCTTTAGCAGGCCCGCCATGCCGCTGGCCAGTTCCAGATGACCCACATTGGTTTTAACAGAGCCAATATAACAATGGGGCGCTTGGGGCTGGGGCAGGTTGTGGGCCTGATAGAGTTGGCGGAATGCTTTCTTCAGGCCGTTGATCTCAATAGGGTCGCCCAGCGACGTGCCCGTGCCGTGGGCCTCTATGAAACCCACGGTTGAGGGATCAATACTCGCACGCTGATAGGCGCTCATCAGTACTTCGGCCTGTGCATTGAGGTTGGGGGAGGTGAGCGAGTTGGCGTTGCCACCGTGGTTGACCGCACTGCCGCGCACCAGGGCTATGACGTGGTCCCGGTCGGCTCGGGCCTGGGACAAGGGTTTGATAAAGATCGCGCCTATGCCCTCGCCGCGCACATAACCGTTGGCGCCCGCGTCAAAGGTTTTACAGCGACCGTCCTCGCACAACATGGAGGCCTTGGCCAGGCCCACGTACAGGTCTGAACAAGCGATCATGTTGATGCCGCCAACCAATGCCTGCTGGCAATCGCCGGAACGAATGGCAGCAATGGCACGATGCAGGGCCACCAGCGAAGAGGAGCAGGCGGTCTCCACGGGTTCCGAGGGGCCGCGCAGCCCCAGCAGATAGGAGACCCGATTGGCCAGAACCGAATGCATCATGCCCGTGGCCGTGTGGGCCTGTACCTCTACCTGGTGTTTCACCAGCAGATCGTGGTAGTCGTTGCCCCCGGAACCCACAAAGAGGCCCGTAGCACTGCCGTTTAAAGATTTGCAGGCATAGCCCGCGTCTTCCAGGGTTTTCCAGACAATCTCCAGGAACATGCGCTGTTGGGGGTCCATGATCACGGCTTCTCTGGGGGAGATACCAAAGAAGTCGGCATCGAAATTTTCGATGGTGGGCATGAACCCGCCCCACTTGATGTTGGTTTTACCCGGTTCGGTAAGGGGGTCACCGTAAATGGTGCGCCAGTCCCAACGGTCGCTGGGGATCTCACTGATCAGGTCGTCGCCGCGCTGCAAATGTTCCCAAAAAGCATCAAGATCTCGCGAACCGGGCATAACGCCGGCCATACCCACCACGGCCATGGGTTCGTCATGCGATGTGTGCTGTGTGGGTTGCGGCAATAGTTGGGTTTCTTTTACTACCGTTTCCCCACCACGGAATTGTTCGGGTAGGCGCTCGGCGTGTTCTTCGGCGAGATGACCCAGCAGGGCGTTCACCGTGTCGTACTCGTAAAAAATAACCGGGGTGAGGTCAAGGTTAAAGGTTTCGTTGAGGTAGTTGGTGAAGTCGGTGAAGGAGATGGAGTCGAAGCCGTAGCGACCCAGATCCTCATCGTTTTCAATGTCCTCTGCATTTAGCTTGAGGATTTGGGTAATGCCCTGCACCACCGCGGCCTGAGCGGCTTTCAGGTTCAGGCTAGCGGTGTCTGCATCTACGGGTTTGGCCTTTGCTTGGGTCAGGCCCAGGGTTACTTGAATACGCTCGAGTTCTCCGTCTACCACAATCAGTTGGGTTTCATCGCTGGCCAGCCCAAGTTCCAGGGCTCTCAGGCCGAGTGAGGTTTCAAGGGGCACCATGCCGGTGGTACGCGCCAACATTTTTTCGGTCTGCGCGTCTACGCCCATGCCGCCGTCGCGCCACAGGGGCCAGTTGATCGACAGGCTCCGTCCCCGTCCGCTGGCTTGTCGCTGGGCGCAGAACGCATCCATAAAGGCGTTGGCATAGGCGTAATCGCACTGGCCGGGATTGCCGGGTACAGCCGCCAGAGAGGAGCAGCACACGAAAAAGTCTGGCTTGTGGCTGCGGGTGGCCGCGTCCAGGTTAAGGGTGCCCTGTAATTTGGGGGCCAGAACAGCGGCCATGGCCTCGGGCTGTTTCTTCATGAAATAGGCATCGCAGAGCAATCCGGCGGCATGAATGACCCCGGTGATGGCGCCAACCTGCTCGCTGATGCGTTGCATCACCTGATGCAGCTGGCCCTCATCGCTGATATCACATGAATGGTAGATGACTCGTGGCCCGAGGGTTTTTAATTCCTCTCCGAGAGTTAGCTCTTCAATGGGACGGCGCCCAACCAAGACCAGTGTCACCTTTTCGCAAGCGGCCAGGTGACGGGCGAAGATCAGACCCAGTCCACCCCCGCCACCCGTGATCAGGTAAACCCCACCGGCACGAGCTATGGGCTTGTGTGGACCCAGACTCAAGGGTTTCAAGCAGCCCACGTGACGCACGTCGTTGCGGTAGATCACCTCGTCGGATCCCCGGTAAAGCAGTTCTTGCAGCAGTACCCCGCCGGCTGTTACGCCGCTGAGATTACAGCAGCTCAAGCCGGGGTGTTCGTGCTGCAAGGTACGGGTGAATGCGGTTACGGCCCGATCTTCCGGGTTGCCTCCGTGGGCGTAGAGTAGCCGTAAGGGGCCGGCACCGGGTGTCTTATAAAAGGCCTGCAACAGATGGAAGAGGCTCCAAATGGACGCGGGCTGATTCAGCGGCCACAGAAACATTATGTGATCGGGCTGACGACCCGCCTGGCATAAAGCGTCAAGCAGATATGGGTAATGTTCGGCTTTTTTCGGGTCCAGTTCGTGGCGATCCTGGTCCTGGCTGAGGAACTGTGGCCCCGGCGTAACCAGGGTAATATGTTGCGCCCCGGAGCGGGCGGTGATGTCTGCGAGTCGCGAGCTGTCCGCGTCAAAAACCAGCAGGTTGCCCGGTGCGGCTGCGCTGGCCCCAACCTCTTCTTGTTTGAAATCCTTGCGCCAGGTGTAGGGGCGTTCGGGATCTGCCGAGACGGCCTTTAGGGAAAAGTCGTGCATGGCCAGCAGCACTTCCCCCCTTTCGTCTATGAGGCGAATGTCAAACTTCTTGATAGAACCAGCAGCACTGTCTGGCTTGCGCAAAATATGGGCGTAACCCAGGCGGGTCAGAGGTTTGTAGACCACCAGCTCGCCCAGAACAAAGGGCAGGTAGGCGCTGCTCACACCGTCCTCAAGCAACAGGCCTACCACGGACTGCACGGCGCCGTCTAAAAGCGCGGGATGCAGCTTGAAGTGGTCAAAGCCGGTCTCCAAGCCTTGCGGCAACTCCAGACGGGTTAACTGTTCCTCAGCATTGCGCAGGCACCATACAATGGCCTTGAGCTGGTTGCCGTAGGTAAGGCCCTGTTCCTTAAGGCTGGCATAACAGGCTTCTCTGCTAATACGGGTCGTCAGGCGTTTCATAATGGCGTCCGGGTCAAGCGCCGCGGGGGCTTGTGGCTGCTGATCCAAGACCATGCGCCCCTGGGCGTGTACCACCCGCTCTGCGCGACCCGTGGTTATTTCGTAGCCCAGACCATCCGGCCTGGTACTAAGCATCATGTGAATGGTGCCATGGCTTTCGGGATTAATGGCTGCGGCCCAAACATGGTTCTTGATGCTTGTTGGTTTTGATCCCGCCAGTCGTGCGGCGGCCCAGGCCATCTCCAGGTAACCCACGCCTGGTAGGGTAGGCAGACCTTCTACTATGTGATCGCGGAAGACAAACTGGTTGGCATCGAACTGTTTGATAAAGTGGTGCGGACCTTCTTGCAAATCTACCAGGGGATGCAGGGACGCGGAGTCTGATTGGTCAATCCAGAAGCGACGTTTGGCAAAGGGATAGGTGGGCAGGCAGATCCGTTGGGCCTGCTGCACCATGGGCAGCGCTATTTGACCCTTCACCCACAGGCCTGCGCACTGCTTAAGATCGGCCGGAGTTTGAACCTTGTTGACCCGCTTTGCTTTTCCGCTAAACAGCAGGGGGCTGGTTCGACCGTTGATGAAGTGCTCCAGCTGGGTCTTGAGTTGTTGGAGGTCTGTCACCACCATGGCCAGCCGGTAGTCGTGGGCACAACGGCCATGGCACAGGGTGTAGGCCACATCGGCCAGGCTTGGAGCGTGCTGGCGCAGATGCGCCAAGAGGTTGACGGCTTGGGTGTTGCGTGCGGTCTGATCGCGGCCGGAGAGCACCACGAGTTGCGGGCCGATGACCGCTGTGCCCACTGCCTTGGGATAAGCCTCAAAGATCATGTGCACATTTGAACCACCCGCGCCAAAGGAGCTGAGGCCGGCCCGTAGGGGCTGATCCTGGTAGGGCAGCCAATCCGCCAGTGTTTCCTGTACCACAAAGGGGGTTTGCGCGAAATCGATGAAGGGATTGGCGGGCTGAGCATGCAGGCTCGGCACCAACCTGGCGTGCGCCATTTGGGCAATGATCTTGCTGACCCCGGCGATACCGGCGGCGGCTTCAAGGTGGCCGATATTGGTCTTTATGGAACCAATCGCGCAGAACCGCTTGTGATCGGTAAAGGCGGCAAAGGCACGGCTGAGTCCATCGATCTCCACCGGGTCGCCCAGTTTGGTGCCCGTTCCGTGGGCCTCTATATAGGTTATTGAGCGGGCATCGACCTGTGCCTTCTCAAGGGCCTGGCTGATTACCCTGGCCTGAGCGGCGGGGTTGGGCACCACAAAGCCGCTGGTGCGTCCCCCGTGGTTGGCGGCGGTGCCGCGGATCAGCGCGTGGATCGGATTCCCAGCAGCAAGGGCGGCGGACAGGGGCTTCAAGAGCAGGGCGCCAACACCTTCACCGGCCACGTATCCGCTGGCATTGTCGCTGAACGTGAAGCAACGCCCCTGGGGTGAGAGGGTTCCGCCGGCTGCGGTGATCGCGCGTTTGCCAGGGTGCAGGTCCAGGTTGACGCCACCGGCAATGGCGGCTTGAATGTCGCCTCTGCCAAGGGCCTCACAGGCCAGGTGAATCGCCGTGAGCGAAGAGGAACAGGCCGTGTCAAGGGTCAGGCTGGGGCCACTGAGGTTGAGGCAATAGGATACCCGGTTGGCAATGCTCCAATGGAAGGAGTTGGGGGTTTGCGGGTTGCCTTTATGGCTTTCTTCGGTGCCCAGTACCTGATAGAAACTCCACACGGCTCCGGCGTATACACCCACATTCAAATCTGCCAGATCTTCGGGGCGGTGGCCCGCGTCCTCCACGGCAGACCAGGCGCATTGCAGGAAGAGCCGTTCCTGGGGGTCCATCTGTTCGGCTTCTCGCGGCGAGATGTTGAAGAAGAGTGCATCGAAGGCGTCTATGTCTTCAATGAAACCACCCCAGGTGCCTGACTGTGTGCGGCACGGGCGTTGGGGCGGGGTTTGGGTAACCGCGTCCAAGCCTTGAGTAAGGTTTTGCCAGAGTTGCTCCAGGTTGGCGGCTTTGGGATAGGTGCCCGCAATTCCCACCACCGCAATGGGTTCCGAAGCTGTGGGGGTCTGGCATTGACTGGTGTCCCGGCCTGCTTCCCGGGTAGGCGTGGCAGGCCATGGCATGAAGCCCTCGCGTGTATATTTGGCCTGGGCCTCGCCACCAAAACCGGCTCCCTTTTCCAATAGCTTTATTTGTGGCAGGGCCAGCTGTTGCTTGAAAGCCGCCACAATCTTCCGGCCCAGTTGTCCGGCCGTTTCACTTTGCAGACCAAAGGGGATGGCAAGGCGAATGCAGCGGTTGAGGTAGGTGTCACGCAACATACCGCAGGCGTGCATACCGCCACGAATGCCGAGGTGCTCGTAGAGCCAGATGAGCAGGGCCTGCTGGGGGTAAGGGTGGGCGGCAAAGGCCGGAATACGACCGCTGTCCAATACCACACAATAGGGCGCGGCGGGTTCCAGTACGGGCAAATCGGCTGCTTTCAGGCTGCGGTGTAGTTCCCTGGTGGCGTCTATCTGCTGCTGGCAATAGACAAACAGGTCGTGGGTTTTGCTCAGTCTGGACCGGGTTTCCTCTGCCATGGCCTGGCCACTCAGGCGTTTGAAGAGCTGGCCATGGTTTGAGGCTACAAGGCCACCACCGTCTATGGCGAAGTTCTTGGCAAGGCTTGCGGTTATGTAGTCGGCCCTTGCGCAGATATCGTGGCAAATGTCGCGGGGGTCACGGGTCGCTTGACCCGGCTCGTGGGCCTGAATCATCAGGGCATTGTCAAGGATTCGGGTTGCGTCGATCACCAGCGGCACGCCCCTCTTCTTTGTGAGCCGGTGTACTTCCGCCAGATTGGCCAGAGATACGGGGTAACCGCCACGACCGTTGCTGCACAATTCCACGCAGACCAGAGCAATATCATCACAACTCAGGGCCTCGGCAAGGGCCTTGATGTCCAGATTACCCAGGAAGGGTTCATCGCCGCCGTAGAGCTGGGGCACTTCCTTGGGGGTCAGGCCATTGTTGAGCTGGGCGAAGATGCCCGAGGGAAAGAGCAGGTTTTGAGGAACCTGTTTGCCAGCGGTTGCCATGGCCGCATAAAAGGCCTGCTCTGCCGCGCGTCCCGAGGCTGCCAGCCACACGTGCTGGAAGGGGAAGATGTCGCGCAGCACGGTTTCGGCATCCGCAACCGCGCTCGCGGCATCCAACTGTTGTAAATGGGACGAAATATGGGCATTGCTCAATTGGGCCCAGGAGTCTGTTTTGAGGTCGTGTTCCACCCTGGCCGCGTCCAAGTGCATGGGGTTCCAGTGGGCTTGGGCAAGTTGCGCGGCGCGATCTATAATCACGAGAGCCTGGGCTTCCGGTTCGGGTGGGTTGAAGGCGTCGGGGTCTGCAATCATCAGAAGAATATCTGAGATGGTTTGTGGGTCTGCCTCACAGGGACGGCAGATGTAGATGGAAGTGTTTTGTGGCCTGAACTTGTTCTTGAACTGGTAGTTGCCCTCGCCAAAGTCGTCGGCTTCGCGCATTTGGGCAAACAGCGCGACAATGCTGGGATCGGCGTTGGGCGACGGCTCTATTTGCGGGCCGTAGGTGCCGCCCAGGCTGTAGCACAGGCAGCCTTCAGCTTGAAGCTGTTCGATAATGTTGGCAATGGCAAATTCCAAACCGCCCAGGGGCATGTCGCGGGCGTAGAACTCCAAGTCCATCATGTAGCCATTGAGCCGGTTGAGCCGGGTGATGAGAATGGCGTTTTGCAATGTGTTGTTCAAGTAGGTAAGGAAGATGCGGTGGCGCCTGGGCAGAGTGCCCTGTAAGATCTCTTGTTTCACCCGGGCAATCAGCGGATTAACCTGCGTCTTGCTTGCACACCAGGCATCTATCACTTCGGCAATGGCCTGGGTGGCTGGTTCGCCCGGTTGGTATTCCCGTGTCTGGCAGTTACCTGAACGGGCGAACTTGTTTACCAGATAGCGCAGCCGGCGCATTCGGTTCCCCTTGAGACTGAAAGTCTGCAGGTTGTGGATGCGCTGGGTGGCCCCAAAGGGCGTGGCCGAGAAGGGGCAATCTTCCACCCCTTCCAGACGACGTTCGCCGAGTATGTTGAGGGTGAGTTTCTGTTGGCGGCACCAGTGCAACAAGTTGGCGGCGACTGAGGCAAAGGCCGATTCAGGGCCGGTGAAGGCGTAAGCCAGCACGTTGCGTTCGTCGCGATTGAGGTTGAAGAAGCCCTCAAGTTTGTCGTCGAAGAACAGGTAGGGTGAAATATCCCGCGTTCCCCGGCTGACAGATGCCTCGCCGTCGTGCTCTTCAAGCAATTGTTGTACGCGTTGCGCAAGCCTGGGGTCTTGGTCCAGTTGGGCATAACGCAACAACCGGGTTTTGCCACTGGTCTCCCCTGGCGCAGGCGCCGCTGAGACCGCAACGTCTGTGGTTTCTTCCATCAGGGCAAGGTCCACACCCATGTTGTGATTGGCGATAAAGTAGGCGGCCAGGTCGTTGATGCAGCCGTATTCAAACAGCAGTGACTTGGGCAGGGTGCCCACCTCTTTCTCCAGTCGATGGACTATTTTAAGGGTAAGGAACGAATCTACGCCGTATTCGCCAAAGGGCATCGCGGGGTCGATGCGATCTTCTTTTATTTTTAGTGCCTGGGCAATTATGGCAATGAGCCATGGTTCGGCGGCTACCACTCTGTCGGCTTGCGCGGGTTCCAAGTCTTTTATCCTGGCTGGCGCCAACAACCCCGTTATCTTGGCGCTGTCGCCGTAGAGGGGTATGGCGTTGGTGGTGTTGTGTTCCAGAATATAGTCCAGAGCGGCGAGTCCTTGTGCCGTGGGCAGGGGAACCAGTCCGGTTTCGGCAACGAAGCGCTTTAGAAAGGCCTCGTCTACACCCATGCCGCCGTTTTCCCAAAGGGGCCAGTTAATAGATACGGCCCTACCCGGTCCTTTGCGATTGGCCGCGAAGGCGTCCATAAAGGCGTTGCCAACCGCGTAGTCGCACTGGCCCGGGTTGCCTATGGGTGCCGCCGCCGATGAGAACAACACGAAGTGGGACAGGGGTTGGTTGCGGGTTACCCGTTCCAGTATTTCGGTGCCCTTTATCTTGGGTGCAATCACGGCATCGAAGTCTGCCGGGTCCTTGGTCAGTAAGAGGCCGTCGGCTATGATTCCGGCGGCGTGGAAAACGGCATTGAGCTGGCCAAAGTGCGCAACCCCTGCGGCCACGGCGGCTTCCATCTGCTCTTGCCGGGTTACATCGGCCTGGCAATAAATGGCCTGGCCCCCTGCCGCAGTGATGGCCTCGCACAATTTTCGGCTCTTGTCAGATTCGGGCGAGCGACCGGTAAGCAGCAGGCGAGCCCGGCGTTTGGCCAGATGCAGTGCCACAATTTCACCAAGACCCCCGGCCCCACCGGTAATCAGGCAAACCGATGCGGTGGCCAGACCGCCGCCAGGAGTGGTTTGTTCCAGGGGTGTGGTACGGTATTCCAGGAGTTGGTTGTCTTGTACCCGCAGATGGCGAACGCCTACGCGGCCCAGCTCGCCAGCCAGTTGTTGCACGCTGCCATTCTCAAGCACGGTGCCGCTGAATTGGCGGAGTTCGTTGGCAATGACCTTCATCAGGGTGGCACAAGCTCCCTGTAAAGGGTCGGAAACAAGGGCACCCATTGCACAGCCCACTTTAGGCAGGGTTTTGGCCATGACGCGGGCGCAATGGAACCAGGCTCGGGCGCTTTCGTCCACGCCCTTATGGGTGAGATCTACCAGGGCAATGGCCTTCTGGCCCTCATAGGCTTGCAGGATAGTGCTCAGGCGGGCTGGCGCGTGAAGATCGGCGGGGTTGAGTCGTGTCCATCCCTTGGGCAGGGTTTGATCCGTAGCGAATGCCAGAACGGGGCCTTCGAAAACACGGCCGCTAAATTGAGCCGGTAGCAGGCTGCGCGTGTAATAGTGCATGGGGAAGTGGCTTGCTTCGGCCAGGTCGGTGGGCCAGAAGCGGCGTTGCTCAAAGGGGTAGGTGGGCAGGCTGATGCGCCTGGTGAGAGGCAGCCAGTCTACCCGCTCGCCCTTCACCCAAGCCTGGGCCAGTGCGGTCGGCGGGCTTTGGGGCGCCGGTTGGGTCTTCGACTTGACGGCCCTGCCGCTGAAGAGGCCAGGCGAGGTTCTGCCGTTGCTGAATGCGC
>Ga0316189_10004208_pt1 | contig 13882 bp, 11 predicted proteins | sample LowCovwburrow_MG_FD_204930 | JGI IMG/M metagenome (GOLD analysis project Ga0316189, IMG submission 204930) | Coastal sediment microbial communities from Maine, United States - Lowes Cove worm burrow | ecosystem: Environmental > Aquatic > Marine > Coastal > Sediment | place: USA: Maine...
TTCCTGATGACTTTCAGCAATATGCGCATTGCTTTTTTAAACAGTCGTTCATCCTTTTTTCCGCACTCCAACGCCCGAATAAAACGAGACGCTCTATCCATTAATACGATGGTCCACCCTTCAGATTCGCTCGGCGGAAGATTTTTGCCGATTTTTGTATACAGCTCGTCACCCTCAACAATTAACTGAATAAACTGATGACACAATGAATACAGCATCAAGGTTTGGCGCAACGATGACAATCGATTCTGCCAACGATAAATACTGTTTTTTCCTACACAAAAAACTCTTGTTGTCGCATTGATGCCCAGACCTTCACTCAATGCGGTCAATATCATTATGATTCGAAAAACAGGGGTTTTCAACCCTTCCGGCACCGTAATTTCTGAAAAACAACAATCACAATCATTACATTTATAAAGCTGACGTTCTTCCCCGCTACGAATCACATATTTTTAAAAACCCGGTATGAAGTCTCTTTGCATTCAGGACAATGATTATTAATAAAGCTCATATCAACCTCCTTTTCAGGGTTAGAGGCTAACATAACTTAACGCGGTAATCAACTAAAATATTAGATAGATACAGTGGTAATTATACGGAACCAGTGCCTTCAATGCATACTTGCGATAATTTCCGAAAAAATATTGATAAATGGGAGAAACAGGGGTTTTTTATCCAAAATATACCTGCATATTCACCAGAATTAAACAAGATTGAAATATTATGGCGAAAAATAAAGTACGAATGGCTTGATTTTTCCGCATATGAATCATTCAAAGCCCTGAAAAATGCTCTATATGATATATTGGCTAATGTTGGACAAGATTACCACATCAACTTTACGTAACTTTTGTTAGAATAATTTTGGTCGGGTACTTACCAATCAAAAACTGTTACCTTTGTCGATACCACGGCAATAACTGGAGTGCTCTTTCTGATGAAAGTATTTATTGCAGGACGTACAAGAAGACATGCACCTCAAACGAAGCAGCAGTATGTGACAGATACCGTTTACCTTAAAAGCCATGTCCACAAACTTCCAACTCACCTCCCCCTTCACCCCCTCAGGCGATCAACCAGCAGCGATCGACAAGATCATCCAAGGGCTGAATGACGGAGCACAGCATCAAGTATTGCTGGGTGTAACCGGCTCCGGCAAGACCTTCACAATGGCCCAGGTCATTGCCAAGGTCAACCGGCCAGCCTTGGTTTTAGCTCCGAATAAAACCTTAGCAGCCCAGCTCTTTGGCGAATTCAGAGAGCTTTTCCCGCAGAATGCGGTGGAGTATTTCGTCTCCTACTACGATTACTACCAGCCCGAAGCCTACATCCCGGCCTCAGACACCTATATAGAGAAAGATTCGGCCATTAACGATGCCATCGACAAGATGCGCCATTCCGCGACTCGGGCTCTGCTCACTCGCGACGACGTGCTCATCGTGGCCTCGGTCTCCTGCATCTACGGCCTGGGTTCGCCGGACGAGTATAAGAATATGCACCTCTTTCTCCAGCGGGATGCAGATTACCCGATGGAGGAGGTCCAGCGGCGGCTGGTCTTTATGCTTTACGAGCGCAACGAGCTGTCCTTTCACCGGGGCACCTTCCGGGTGCGCGGCGATGTGATCGATATTTTTCCGGTGTATGAAGAAGATCGGGCCGTGCGGGTGGAGTTCTTCGGCGATACCATTGACGCGATCTCCATTATTGATCCCCTGCGCGGGGTGGTGCTGGAAGATGTGGACGAACTGACCCTGTTCCCGTCCAGCCATTTCGTCACGGGCCAGGACAATCTGCAACGGGCCATGCACACCATCAAGGACGAGCTGCGTGAACGCCTGGAGGAGCTGTATGCGGAAAATCGCCTTGTCGAGGCCCAGCGTCTGGAGCAGCGCACCCAATTTGATCTGGAGATGATTGCGGAGCTGGGCTATTGCAACGGGATTGAGAATTACAGTCGCCACCTCACCGGTAAACCGACCGGCGCACCGCCGCCCAACCTGCTCGACTATTTTCCGGATAACTACATCACGATTATTGACGAATCCCATATCGGAGTGCCCCAGGTCGGCGGGATGTATAACGGTGATCGGGCCAGAAAAACCACCTTGGTTAACTTCGGTTTCCGTTTGCCCTCGGCCCTGGACAACCGGCCCCTGCGTTTTGATGAATTTGAGCAGCGGGTGCATCAGACCGTCTACGTCTCAGCCACGCCCGGCCCCTATGAGCTGGAGAAATGTGAAGGTCGGATCGTGGAGCAGCTGATTCGTCCCACCGGTCTGCTGGATCCCCGTATCGAGGTGCGTCCCGCAGGCACGCAGGTGGATGATCTGCTGGAGGAGATCCGCCGATGCACGGAGCGGGACGAGGCCGTCTTGGTCACCACCCTGACCAAGCGGATGTCTGAGGATCTGACCGAGTATTATCAAAATGTCGGTGTCAAGGTGCGCTATCTCCATTCCGATATCAAAACCCTGGAGCGGGTGGAGCTGATCCGTGATCTGCGCCGGGGCGAGTACAACGTGCTGGTGGGGATTAACCTGCTGCGTGAGGGCTTGGATATCCCGGAGGTAGCTTTGGTAGCGGTGCTGGATGCGGACAAGGAGGGTTTTCTTCGCTCAGAGCGTTCCCTGGTCCAGACCTGCGGCCGGGCAGCCCGTAATGCTCAGGGTACGGTGATTCTCTATGCGGATAAGATCACCAAATCCATGCAGTACACCATTGATGAGACCAATCGGCGCAGAAAAATCCAGGAGGAATTTAACCGAAAACATGGTATTGTCCCGCAGACGATTATCTCCGATATTAAGAACTCCATGACCGAACATCTCCGGGCTTCAGGCTGGGAGGGCGATGGGGCCGTTGCAGACGATGCCGGGATGCTCAGAGCGGCAGAGCCGGAGGTCGTTTATCGTTCAGTAGCTGATCTGCATAAGGAGATCAAGCAGCTGGAGATCCGAATGCAGGCGGCGGCGGACAAGCTGGCCTTTGAGGAGGCGGCAGCCTTGCGGGATCAGATTAAGGATTTGAAGATGCTGGAGTTGGAGCTTGGTTGAAAGCACTACGTGTGGAGATCAAAAAAGCCAAGCAGGAGCTGGATATTTGTTTTTTATATTACTTTTCACTTTATAACATATAAGGATTCATGACAAAAAAAAACATCCCCCTCAACGAACGAATTATTTTTGCCCTTGATGTCACCTCGCATGAGGAGGCTATGGCCTTGGTGGAAAAACTGGACAGTGAAATTAAATTTTTCAAGGTAGGGCTCCAGCTCTTTCTTGCAGGTTGGTTTCACACCATTGACGCTATTATTGCACGGGGCAATAAGGTGATGGTGGATCTCAAGTTTTTTGATATTCCGGAGACGGTTAAGCTGGCTGTGGATCAGCTGAAAAATCGGGGCGTCAGCTTTGCCACGGTACATGGCAATGACCCCATTTTACGGGCCGCTGTGCAGGATAAGGACAGCGAGATGAAGATTCTGGCCGTTACCGTGCTGACCAGCTTTGATGAAGAGGACATGCGAGCTATGGGCATGACCGGTTCTGTGCGGGATCTGGTGCTGCTCCGAGCACGCAAGGCCTTGGAGATCGGCTGTGACGGGGTGGTTTCTTCCGCCTTGGAAGCTGAACCCCTCCGCAATGATTTGGGATCGAATTTCCTGGTTGTCACCCCAGGAATCAGACCGGGGGCCAATGTGGATGACGGCTCGGATGATCAGAGGCGGATCGCCACGGCAAAGCAGGCTATTCTCAACGGAGCTGATTATGTAGTCATCGGTAGACCGATTCGTGACAGCAAGGATCCTGTCGCATTGATCCGGGACCTGCACCGAGAAATTGCGGAGGGGCTTGGCAAAGAAGGCCGATGAGGAATTCAACAGAAAATACCTTGCCCATTATGCAGGGTACTGTAGATACTGTTATCCTCGTCAAGCCTTTAAAGGTTATCATTTAGAACACAACTATGGTCATGGCAATAAATTTCTCGCAAACACCTTGGTAACTTTTAGCCTATACTTTTCTGGAATTTATCAACATAAAGTATAAAGCCGTCAGGTCAGTTTTATCTGCCAGGAAAGACTTTTTTTAATGACGTGAAAACATTAACCAAGTATCTCTTTTTTTGACAGTTGGTCTCAGCTGATAAATTTTATGTTTGAAAAGCTTGATATTAAACCGATATCTACTTGATAATATTAAAGTTTAGAATTACTGAGAATGACCTAACCCTGGCTGTAGCAGCCACCCTGCCGGGACATGACCTGATCGTCTTGCAGAATCATGGTCAGGTAACCGTTGGCAAAAATTATCGAGATGCCCTGCAACGGGCTCTCTCCTTTGAGGTTGCTGCTGCAATCTATTTCCGGACAAAACAACAGCCTATCCCCATAGATGAACAGGGGATCAACTTCCTGCATCAGGCGAGACGGGACGGTTTTCCTTAAAAAGACGGCAGGTCGGGGAAATTGTTCTTTCTTGACTTAATGCTTGCAGTCCTCAGAAGCTTCAAAGTGCATCTATATTTCGTCAATCAACCTCTGTGCGCCGTCAACTTCTTCTTCTCTACCGCTTTGCTTCAGCCGTTCACGAAGTTGGTCAAGCTCTCCTTGAAGAGCAGGAACCAATTGTTCTTTCACCTTATCATGAACATCATTCGTTGATTTTTTAAGGTTATCAACGAGTTGCTTTGCTGACTGCTCCAGCCTTCTCACTTCTTCACTGTCAGGCACGTCTTGTATCTTTTTATTCAGGGTATCAAATTGGCGGGAAACATCTTTTAAAGCTCCTTCCAGTTGCGTGCTCAGCTCCCGGGATGTACCGATTATAGATTCTTGTATTTGCTCATAATTAAACTTCAATTCACCCCCCCTGCAATTTCAATTGATTGAGCTATACCAGAGAACACATTTTGCAAAACCTTCTCTTTCTCTTTAACAGAGCCGTGAACGATGGCTCCTTTTTCAATAACGGCTCCGCCTGCTTGTTGCTGTTCTACAACTATAGCCTTGCTTTTCGCAATAACCGGATCGTCGCTGATATAGAATTTAGAGTTGATGGTAGCGGCATTTTTAAAATCAAATTTCAACCTGACATCAACAAGATAATCACCTTGCGATCTATATGAGGTTTTTTGAACTTGCCCGATTTTATTGCCTTGAAAATAGATAAGGCTACCTGTTTTAAGGCCGTGCAGTTTTTCATATTGAATTTGAAATGTCAGGTCACGTTCCGAACAACCGAATAAAAAAAGGCTCATGTTGGGTTTTGGGGTCTTATTTGACAAGTAAGTTAAGCAAGGAGTGGAGCAAAGCTTTGCCACGCTTGCGGATATTATGAACTGATGTTACGCATCCGAAACGTAAAATCGGCAGATTCCACGTTTTGGCTGTTTCGTAACTCCTTGATCTTTTATTCGCGTGCGTAACATCAGTTATGAATAAATTCGAAAAAACCAAGATATAAAGGAAGCTTTTCTTGTGAAATACCCCGATGCGGTCGAAGCCAACTTCGCAACAGAGACCGGAATCCTTCAATTGTATCGGTCAAATCATCGAAGCGTTTCGGACAGTTTTTACATTCATAGCGTTGTTTTGCAGGTTCTTTGTCGTCAAATCCCCTTTTGATGACTCGCTCGGAATCGCAGAAAGGGCATTTTACTCCGTCGGGCCAACGTAATCCACGAACAGTCTCATAACATTGGGTATGATCAATTAAATTTTTTATATTTACCTGCATCTGGCGAACTCTTATTATGGATGAGAAATTTTTCTTTTTCCTTTACCATATCAAGACCCCAAAACCCAACATGAGCCAAAAAGTTATAAAAATTCACCCTATGAGGCATAGACATATAAAGAGACAGGCACTGCAGGACACCTTACAGCTACAATCGGAGAAATGCATAGAATGCGGACTCTGCCGCAAAGAATGTAAATTTCTGCAGCAATACGGCACCCCGAAACAGATTGCGGACAGCTTTGATCCTTCCTCCGCAAAAGATCTGAAGATGCCATTCGAGTGTAGTCTCTGCGGGCTCTGCCGGGCAGTATGCCCGGTAGAAATAAATCCTGCCGCTCTGTTTCTGGAGATGCGCCGCGAGGCGATTGCGCAGGGCGTGCAGCTTTTTTCCGACTACAGCATTATTCTCAATTACGAGAAAAGGGGGACATCCAAACGGTATTCCTACTATGCTCTGCCTGAAAACTGTGACACGGTTTTCTTTCCCGGCTGCACCCTGGCAGGTACACGGCATGACAAGGTCAAAGGCATCTATGAGCATTTACAGAAAACCATACCGCAGCTCGGCATAGTGCTGGACTGCTGTACCAAGCCCTCCCATGATCTTGGCAGAGAAAGCCATTTTCATTCCATGTTTCATGAGATGGAAAATTTTCTCCAGCATCATGGAGTGAAGAAAATTCTTGTTGCCTGTCCCAGTTGTTACCGGGTGTTCAAAGATTACAGTGATGACTTACGGGTGAAAACCGTCTACGAACATTTCGCCGAAACCTCCTTGCCGCCTTCGTCCAACATTCCCGCAACGATTACAATCCATGACCCATGCAGCACCAGAGATGAACAGCAGATCCACGCCGCAATTCGTCAGCTTGCCCAAAGCAAATCATTGACGATTGCCGAAATGAAATATGTCGGGACGAAAACCCTTTGCTGCGGTGAGGGCGGAACTGTAGGCTGTGTCAATCCGGATTACTCCGCAAACTGGGGGCTCCGGCGCAAAGAGGCGGCCGGCAAAAACAGAATTATCACCTATTGCGCGGGCTGTGCCAATATTTTAGGTTTCGTTCATCCAACCAGTCATATCATTGATTTGTTCTTTGCTCCGCAGGCCGCCCTTGCCGGGAAGACAAAAATTGCAAAAGCTCCGTGGACCTACCTCAACCGCCTGCTCCTCAAAAGCTATTTCAAAAAAAGAATAGATGCGACCGTCTCTCGTGAAAGGACGTTCACCGGGGAAAATACGAACAAGTCTGCCGCGTTCAAACGTGTCGTCATTCTCTTTTTGCCCTTATCACTTTCATCATCGCTGTACGTATGAGCATTGCGCCCTGATACCTCAACCTAATAAGTAGGTAACCAGAAATAATTTAACATTTTAGAATGATATTTAGTTACCTTTTCGGGACAGGTTGCCGGGGGATATTTCGGGCTTTGGCTTCTGCTTTTTTAACCGGGCAATCTCGTCTTTAAGTTCCTGAATCTGCTCTTTCCGGAGAGTGATTGTTGCAATATGTTGCTCAGGCAATTCCAGCAGAAGAGATACACCGGGGTTTTGCTTGTCTGAATCTGGGAGATTCTGCTTGATTTGATCTAAGGTTGTCTTCATATACAGATAATATACATAATCAGACGGTTAATGCTCTGACTTTTTGAGCCTCAAAATGCCCACCAACACTTATTGAGAAGTTACTACTTTTCATAGTAATTCAAAGATAAAACTCATTCTTCTTGAACAAATCAATCCCGCCCGCTCTCCTCCCTGGTCAGAGTCTGAAAAGAATCAGGATGCTTCAGGTTGAATTCATGGGCATGCTGGAGAAAATCAGGATCAAAACCTTCTCTACGTATGCAATCAATCAGCTCGGTAAATTCCTTACTCTGCTTCACCGCCGTGCTGCTCACGGTGTCGGGCAGCTGATAATCCGCTGTGATCTTCGCCCCTCGATTGACCTGACCGCCGTTTCCCCGATCATCAGTATAAAACTGGGACAAAACAATAATCCTGGTCCCAAGAAATGCGGCTTCTGCCAGATCATGGGTGACGAAAAAGACAGTCATCTTTTCCTGCTCCCAGAGTTCCATCAGAAACAGCTGCATATCCTCTCTGGTATCAGGGTCAAGAGCGCCAAAGGGTTCATCCATGACCAGAATTTTCGGTTTCATGATCAGGGACTGCCCAATAGCCACCCGCTGCTGCATCCCCCCTGACAGCTCATGGGGATATTTGTTTCCATGCTCGGCCAGCCGGATTTTCTCCAGCATCGCCGTTGCCTCCTCTTGAATTTCTTTGCCCGACATCTCCTTTGATCCCGGTCGTCCGCCAAGCCGCAGGCCCAGGCTCACGTTATCCAGCACGGTCAGGTGGGGAAAAAGGGAATATTTTTGGAAAACAATCCCTCGATGGATGTCGGGTGGGCCCACGCTTTGCTGTTCGAGCAGAACTCGGCCCGCAGTAGGTATCTCGGCCCCGACTATTAGCCGCAACAGTGTTGATTTTCCGCAACCGCTGGGCCCGACCACCGTACAAAATTCCCCTCTGCTGACCTGGAAGTCGATATTATCCAGGATTACCTTGCCGTTATACGCCTTGTACACATCGATAATCTGGAGAAAACTAGGCTGAGAACTCATTTAGTACCTCCGCTGGCGGCATACCAGGGATAAAAACAGCGCATTATATGACGAAGCAGCCAGTCCATCACAAAACCCAAAAAGGTTATCCACAGGACATAGGGTAAAATCACATCCATAGCCAAATATCGACGTACCAGAAAAATCCGGTATCCCAAACCGCTGCTGGCCGCAATGGCCTCGGCCGCAATCAGAAAGAGCCAGGCCGAACCAAGGGAAAGCCGAACCGCTTCAATGAGCCTGGGCATAATCTGGGGCAGAATAATTCGATAGGCAAGCTGAAACTGAGAAGCTCCCAGGGTGGCGGCCTTGGTCAGCTGTTCACGGGGGAGTTTGTAGACAGCCAGCCGGATATCCCTGGTGATCAACGGAAAAATTCCGAGGAAGATCAGCACGATTTTTGCCGCTTCATCCACTCCGAAACTGATAAACAGGATGGGAAGAACAGACAGCGGGGGAATCATGGAGATAAAGGTGACAAACGGATTCAGGGCCGCATTAACGCCTGGAAACAGGCCTATATTGAGGCCGAGCAGAAGAGCTGTAAGAGCGGCAAGTCCTGTACCGATAAGCAGACGTTTCATGCTGGCAAGGGTGTCGTTCAGCATGAGATAGCTGCCTGTCCGGCGATTCTTCTCAAAAGCCATATGCTTCACCGCAGCTGTCATCTGAGAAATCTTCGGCAACAGTTTGTCTGCCGGATTGTCCCTATGGCGGATTTCCGATGCACCCAGGTAGACAATCAGCAGAAGAGCAAAGGGCAGCACCGCCAGCAGTATGCTGAACACCTTGCCGGGCCGGGCGTGAATCCCCAAAAAACGGGGCGGTTTTCGTGTCGGTTGTTCCGGTATTTTTGCCACGACAGTTATACTCCCTGCTGTTGCGTGTTAGGTTGCCTGTTGATGAAGATGATTTTTTCTGACTGTTACGGATTCCGGGCAGACCTGCGTGTCTGCCCGGTTGGGTCTTCCGGAAAATTCAGGGCGAACACATAGGTTCGCCCCTACAATCGCGCACAAAAAATGAGGGTCTTATTTCTTGATAACGCCCCTACTGCATATATTTTGCCGTAAAACGAAGCTTGATATTCTTTTTATCGCCCAGCACAGAGCCGTCATCAAAGGCAATACCCACGATATCCGCTGACGGGGCGGACTCGCCGTAGAGACCTTTTGCATAGGAAAACTGACGAACCTGTTCCATGGTTTCTTTCGGTTTTGCTGATGCGGCAAAAGCAGCGGCATCTGCGGCCTTGTAGAACATGGCCGTGGTCGCGAGCTGCTGCTTGAATTCATCAACCGTACCGCCGGAGGCCTGGGCCATAGAGGCGATAGCCTCTTCTTTTTTCGGACCGTCGCTCTCCAGGATCGCCATAGTTTCGTACCAGGCACCGACCAAGGCTTTTTTCAACGCTTCCGGCGCATCGGTTCGGACAACCATCAGGTCGATAATTTCACCGGGAATGCTTGAGGAATCAAAGACCCGAACCGATCCGGGTGCCCGCAGGGCCTGCATCAGGGGAGGATTCCAGGTGACGGCGGCAGCATCGGGGTCGGCAGTAAAAAGAGCTGCGATATCCGCATCGCTGGTATTGATCAGTTTGACATCCTGTTCACTCATACCGTTCATGTCCAGGGCCCTGGCCAACAGGTAATGGGAGACGGAAAGCTCCACCAGAGTGATTGCTTTGCCCTTCAGGTCCGTTACCTTTGTCCCCTTTTTCATGATAACCCCATCGTTGCCGTTGGAGAAGTCACCGACAATCACGGCGGTCGAGTCGATTCCTCCCACAGCGGGGATGGTCAGGGCATCCATATTGGTCATGGTGCAGGCAGCAAATTTCCCTGTGGTATAGAGATTAATAGACTCAATATAATCATTAACCAAGGTCAACTTGATCTCAATATTATGCTTATCCGCCCACTTCTTGATAATACCGCTCTGTTGGGCATATCCCCAGGGCTCCCAACCGGCGTAATGCGACCAGGCAATGTCGAATTTCTCTTTTTTCTCCGCTGCCTGAAGCGGGGAAATGAAGAAAAGCACAGCGGAAAGGACGACAGCGGCTGTAAGCAGCACGACTGGTGACTGATGTTTCATCGGATTCTCCATAGATTATTTCACTGAAAAAGCGGCTTTTCCGCCTGTATCATCTCGGCGTTGTTTCACGCGGTATAAAAGTACATAAATATCACCATAACTCCGCCTTGTCAATGGATCGGTCGAAATGCCGGGGCTGTGTCCAGCCTTTGTTGCCTCTACATGTCTATACCGAGCGCAGCAGACGGTTCCGGGGCAACCGAGCCTTTTGGTACCGGGCTCCAACCGCTGCATATGGACGAATGCTGTTTTCCGGAGCAGGATACTGGTCGACACAATATCGCCTCGAATATATCAGCAACTGCCGAAGATTATCAAGCTCCCTAAACTGAAATCCTACCTCCTGCTCAGTGACGACGACACACAGATTGAAGCGGTTGAGGTTAAATGAGAAACAATACCATTTGCAACAGGTACAGTCTGTGGTAGATTGGTAATATGTTCGTTGCCGGTCAATAAACAACGACGCTAACCAAATAACCGATTCAAGAATTCAGTCAAAGACTGTCCTCCCCAAATCGCCAATCCTGCAAAGATACTCAAACTGCTATACCGATGACGGACGCCCCACAAACCCTGGACCAAGCCCTCCGGTTCCGGGCAGGAAAAACACCGAACAAAACCTTTATACGCTCGACTCAAGGCAATTTCACCTTTGCAGAGACCCTGAACATCGTCAGGAACACTGCCGGGTTCCTGACAGCAAAGGGCATCAGACCGGGAGATAAGGTCTGCCTCTTATTGCCGAGAAGGCCGGAACTGATCTTTTCCTTTTTAGCGGCAAGCAGCAGAAAGGCGCTGACCTGCCCGATTAATTATCTGGAAAATGCAGAGCATATTGAGGAGATGATCACCTCGCTCAAACCTGCTGTGATCATTTTGGACGAGTCGGTAGTGCGGGCCGAGGTGCGCGATTTCATTCAGGCATATGGAGTAACATACGGAGCAGCTATCATTGCTGTACAGAAAACACCTGAGAACCCGGAAGCTGCTCCCTGGCAGGCCTGCGTTGAGCACTCCCCTACTCCACCTCTAACGCAGCTCCCAGATGACTGCGCCTATCTCAACTTCACCACCGGTTCCAGCGGTTTTCCCAAAGGCGCCCTCTGTACCCATGCCCACCTCTACTGGAATACCCGTTCTGCGGTTGAAACCTTTCAGATGACAGCAGATGATGTCCATCTCTGTATATTTGCCTCGTTCTCCCATCCCCATGAACTTTTCTGCCGCGCTCTCTATACCGGGGCCTCGCTGGTTCTGCTCACAAAAATCAGTCCAAAGGCTATTGCTCAAACCATTATCCGACACCGGGTTACCTGCATGATGGGCTTAGCTGTCATGTATAAAATGATGGTTCGTCACTGCAAAAAAGTTACCTTACCCCGTCTGCGAATTGCGGAAAGCGGAGGCATGTTTACTGATCAGGAAATCCATAAAAACTTCCGTGATGCCTTTGGTCTTCCTATTCTGTCTGTATGGGGAAGCACGGAAACAACCGGTATCGCTCTTGCTAATGCGCCGGATCAGTATCGGACAGACGGCTCTATGGGCAAACCCTGCCCCTATTATCAGGTCAGGCTTGTTGATGAAAATGGTCAGGAAGTAGCACCGGGGGAAACCGGAGAGCTGATCTTTTCCGGTCCGGCAGTCATTTCAGGCTATCATAACACCCCGGACTTTCCGGGCAGAAAGGGTTGGTACTTCAGCGGTGATCTGGCTCAACAGGACGAAGAGGGCGTTTTCCGTTTTGTTGAGCGCAAAAGCGGGATGATCAAGGTGGCCGGGCTCAAAGTCTATCCCTTGCAGGTCGAGCTGGTGATTCAACAGCACCCGGCGGTAAAAGAAGTCGCTGTCATCGGTGTGGCGGAAAAAAGAAGGGGCTGCGTGCCCAAGGCCTTTATTGCCCCTGAAGAAGATGGCACGCTTGATGTAGACGAACTGGAAACCTATTGTCGTCAACGTTTAGCCTCCTATATGGTCCCCAGAGAATTTCAGCTTGTGGAGGCCCTCCCCAAAATAGGGAGCGGCAAAATTAATAAAAAGATCCTGCTTGCAAATCCGGAGCTGCCCTTACCTGCCCCTGTCCCTGCTTAATACGAGTACCTGCATTTCGTTTTCCGCTCAGGAAACATCGCCTCCGCCAGTCGGGCATCCCGACCGTATATATCATCATAAAAATAAGCTGCTCCGGTATGACGGTCAACCCGTGCTGTCCGATAAATAAGGTGTACAGGCAGGGGGTTATTCAAGACAAACACCTTCCGCTTCTTGCCGGCGACCTGCGCCTGCAGCTGCTCTCGCGTGACCATCTGATGATCGTTACTCAGGATATAGTCGGCTAAGTCCAAAGGGCGGCTCAATCGAATACAGCCATGACTGAAGGCACGTTGAGCACGCCTGAACAGACCGTGCGCCGGTGTGTCATGCAAGTATACGTTCTTATTATTGGGAAACATAAATTTCATCGTGCCCAGGGCATTGCCAGGCCCCGGCTCCTGACGGAGGCGAAACCGATTGATTCCTCGCCCTATACTTACCCAGTCAATGCTTTCCGGCATAACCTCCGGCGCTCCCTCCTGCCAATCGGCAAATATACGGATACGCTGCTCTTGCAGATAAAAAGGATTCTCGATGACTTTGCCAACTATTTCATTACGGGCAATGGAAGGCGGTATATTCCAGTAAGGATTCACCTCAATATAGGTCATAACCTCACTGAAAACCGGGCTCTTATGTTGCACCTTGCCGACAATAACCGGCATGGTGATCTCAACCTGTCGATCATTCATGCCCACAAGGCGAAACCCGGCAATATTAACAAGAATACGCCGCCCTTCAAGCTGATGGGGCAACCAGCGCCATCGCTCCATATTCAGGATAATTTTATTGATATGATCCTCAACAGGCAGGTTCAGCGCGCCTAAGGTATTCTTCCCGATGACACCGTCCTGCTCCAGACTGTAGCGTTGCTGAAAATGTTGCACAGCCCGGAGCAGGGCCTTGCTGTATTGAAGACGATGAACCGGCAGAGGAGCAGGAATAAACCGCCATGACGGCGGAAGCAGGGCTTCCCTGAAAGAAATTTGCTCGGTGACCGATATCGGCCCGGAAAACGGCTTTGGGCGAGCAAGCAGAGGAGGCGGAGGAATAACGGAAAAATCTTTCAGATCGCCGGTAATAAATAACCGTTCCGCCAGCAGTCGCAGTCTTGGATCGGTCATCCCCGGTCTAAGGGGCTGACCGAAAGGAATTTCAGGCCAACCTCCCTGCTCAGCCAGTTTTCTATATTTGGCCAGCATTTTTTTCAACGACTGATAGTCATAATGATAAGGCGATAATTCCTTTAAAAATCGGCGCAAATCAGGACTGCTCACCGTTTGACGGAGCATGGCATGGCGATTGGCAAC
>Ga0316189_10004209_pt1 | contig 13882 bp, 14 predicted proteins | sample LowCovwburrow_MG_FD_204930 | JGI IMG/M metagenome (GOLD analysis project Ga0316189, IMG submission 204930) | Coastal sediment microbial communities from Maine, United States - Lowes Cove worm burrow | ecosystem: Environmental > Aquatic > Marine > Coastal > Sediment | place: USA: Maine...
CATCACAAGCAACAATGATTTTCAACAAGTGCCTTGGGTAATCAATACTGGCCAGATTTTTAAGCTTTTTAGCGATATAGTCCGCTTCATTATAAGCAGGCATTAATACCGTTATTTCAGGTAATTGATCAATTTGTACGGGAAGAGGATTGTCCGCCCTATCTGTTTGCCGTTTCGCCCACCACCTGAGGATTAGAGGATACCCGATATGGTGATAAATGATGAGTAGGGCGATGAAGGACATCACGGATGCAAACATAGAAAATGAATTGGTCATGATTTTATCTCGTCAATTTTTGTTGGTTAAATGCCGTACAGAGCTTCGTAAGCTTTGATCGTTTGATCGAGGTTTCGATGTTGGATAACGAACTCGCGAGGAGTTTCTTTGTCTGTGCATTGCAGCGCCTTCTTGAGAGCTTCGGCCAATTCAGTTGGTGATTTAGCCGTAACTAATCGTCCTGTATCTGGGCAAATTGCTTCACGACATCCACCTACATCAGTAAGGACAACGGGCACTCCTGATGCCTGGGCTTCAAGAGGCGAAAGAGGTAGCCCTTCTTGCTCAGATGCAAGGCAGAACACATCGATTGCGTTGTGAAAGGCCTCCATGTCATCAATTGACCCCAGAAAGTGAACACGTTTGGTCAAGCCATAAGATCGTACCAACTCTTCGAGCGGTATCCTCAAACTGCCATCGCCTGCGAGAGCCAGATGTATGGTGTCAGGTATAAAATTCATTGCTTTGAGCAAGTATGAATGTCCTTTGACTGTTTCTAGCCGAGCGGCACAGCCGATCAAGTTGACATTTTGAGGTAAGCCCAGTTTTTTACGGGCTTGTCTTTTATTACCTGGAGCAAACTTGTCTACATCAACTCCGTTATGAATGATCTCAGGTGAAATAGAGGGAATGAACTGTCTTAAGGATTGTGCGACAAGGTCTGCATCAGCAACAATAACTGGTTTTACGACGTGTGCGATCAAGTTTTGCAAGTGACTGCGCTTCGTATTGTTCAGGTGCCAGGCATCATGCTCCGTACGGACCATATGTTTGATGCCTGAAATTTTTGCAGCTATGCCACCATAAATGAGCGGTCCAATATGATGTGAGTGGACAACATCGATTTTTAATTTTTTTATTAACAGGACCAATCGGGCAACAGCAGGAAAATCAACTTTGGGTTTCTTGTCCAGAAAGTGAAGTCTATGAGCTACAGGGTGCAATCGTGGCCAGGAGGCAAGTGTTTGTTTTCTAGATCCTTCCAGACACATAATGTGGACTTCAGTTTGGGCTGAGGATTTGTTCAACAAATCGAGTGTCATTGTTTCAATGCCACCCGGACGTAAATGCTGCACTACCTGTAGAACACGTAATTTATCCATGCGCTTTCTCCAATGGGATCATCTTTGCTGTATCAGGGCAGAGCTTTAACAACATCTCTCCGTCCTGAGGGCATAAGTCTTCATGTATCAGTTTGGGGATGCGCGTTATGACGGGAACACCGCATATGGCTTCAAGTTGACGTCGATACCGAATCGTCAGATCTAGTATTTCGGCAATTATGGCGAGGCTTATCCCTAATACGGCCCCGCCGAATGCGCCTAGTATGATGAATATCCAGACCGGTAAATTAGAAGGACCGAGTGGTGTGAATGGTGGATCGATAAGTTTAATGCGTTCTTTTTCTTCTGCTTTGCCAAGCGCACCGGTAACCCGGGCCATTTGATGGCGTTCTGAAAGGTCTTGATATATGGTCCGGTTCACATCAGCGTCCCTGGCCAATATAGCTAGGCGTTGTTCATGAACACCAAATCCTGCAACCTTCGCTTCTAGACTATTGATTTCGGAAGAGAGACTATCGGTTTGCTTTTCAAGATTTTTAACATGCCCTTCACTTTCCTGCAGCTTTTCGAGTTGCGAAATCAATAAGGGTTGTTGACCATTTTGAGTGTCAGTCGTTTGATTTGCTGCCATATTCCACAGTCTTTCCAGATCGAAATCCTTTAAGTTGTTTGAAACAGCCAGGGTCGAGGCTCGTTCATCTTTAAGAGTTTTCAACTTGCGTAGGGCACCAATGACTTTCGTGTGGTTATCGGTATATCGTGATCGCAGAATCGTGAGTTCGCTCATTACTTCGACGATTCTTTCTTCGATTTTACCGATGACCGGGTTTGTTTTGAATAATCTGTCCTGTAGGTCTTTCCAGGAAGCGCGGGCTCCTTCAAGTTCAGTCTTCCGTTCAGCCAGTGTTTCGCGCAGCCTTCCAAGGCGGATAACATTACTGGCATGCAGTTCAGGAAGTTCGCTGGCGAATTTTGATTTATATTCAGCGAGTAAGGATTCTGCTTTTTCCAAATCAATTTTTCTTTGAGTAAGTTCTGTATTCAGAAAGTTTTCGGAATTTACAATGGAGGAACGTTGGGGAGCTATTATCCGCTCAACAAAACGTACACTCACCAGCCCGAGAATTTCGGCCATCTTACTCGGGTCTTCTGAACGGTATGAAATTTTAACGAGGTCATCACCGACAAGTACTGCATCCAGAGAAGATGAAAACTCTGCAATTTTCTTTGCCACATCTTCACCAGGCATATCATCATTAATCATGCCCATTTTTTTGGCGACGGAACCCAAAATATGTCGACTATGTAAAAGAGCCTGCAAGGCCGCCATACGGCCCCGCAAATTTGTCTCAACCGTCAAGTCTTTCAGAAACGGGTTTTGCTTGGCTCCTTCCTGAATTAGAATTGATGTGTAGGTTTCATATTTTTTGGGCGTCAGGATACCAACGGTGCCGCCGATTATTGGCATCAAGAGAATAGGAACGGCGATCAGGTAACGTCTTCTCCAAGCGGCAACAAGAACACACAAGAAGTTCGTTAAAATAAGATTACGCATTGCTGCCGCCCTGTTCCGGAACAAACAGAACTTTTCCGACAGATAAATTTGGATCGATATTTAAATTAGTCGGGCTGCAGTAATTTGACTGTTCAGCGCAAAAATTGCGCATTTTCAAAAACATGCCAAAAAAGGGAGACATATCCTGAGTGTCAGTCTTACTTCCCAGATATACCTGAAACTGACTATGTGGTTTGAATTGAGATTTGAAGGTTTTGTCCAGCCTGGTTAATACTTCACCGTCAGTATCTTCGTTGGTCAGGGTAATGGAATACTCATTTTTTTGAAATTTTGTATCTATTCCTGGAGAATGTGACTTCTCATTTCTGGCATTATTGAGTAATTCGGAGACACTCATTTTTTTGGGTACTGGATTTGGAGAGTGAGTATCTGCCTTTGGAGCCTTTACGGGCTCTTCGACAATGCCCTCACCTTTCGCCTGTGCCAGCAAATCTGCCACTGTAATTGGTTGATTCGTTTCAACCAGATCTTCAAGCAATTGTGCTTTTATAAAGTAGCTTGCTGAGGACAATATTAGTGATTCAGTACCTGGTAAATAACAACCGGAAACAAAAAATGTGAGAAGAGTAAATGTCGGAAGCTTGAACAGGGTATTCATTAATTGATCCAGTTGCTCGTAGTGATTAATTACTTTACTAGAGCAATTCTCGGGCCAATTTATTTGAACTCTGGCGCTCAAGCTATCCATTTGATATTAAACAAATATATCCACACAGTGATGGTATTATGTTAGCGTACGGTGGAAACTATATGTGTCAGCTGCAAAGTGATTTGCAGATTGAGATTGTGGCGGTTTATAAGGTGTTGAGCATTATATTTACATCGTCTGCTCGTGCTGACCAACTTTCTGTGTTTACAGCCTGCTGGCGGGGGGCCTGACCGGTCAGACCTTCTTTAAATGCGTCTTTTAATCCGCGCACATACCCCGCTTGGGTGTTGGCCTGAATGATGTAATTTTTATAAGGCTCTAATGCGGGGAAGGGGGTGGCGACTATGGGGCGTCCCGCGGCCATGTATTCCCTTAATTTCAACGGATTACACGCTCTGATTTGGGCATTATCCACAAAGGGCATGATTGACACATCCCAATGTTGAACGTAGCTGGGCAATTGTTCATGGGAACGCGCACCGAGCAAATGGATATTTGGCATGCTTTGCAGTTTTGAAACATCTACATGTTGCGAACCTACAAATACAAATGTCCAATCCGGTAGACTGGTTGCACATTGAATTATTAAATCCTGATCAATCCATTCTGAAATACTGCCATAAAAACCGGCCACAGGCCCATGATCAGGCAAGTCATGTGCTTTGATTGAAGGCCTGGTAAACAAATCCGTATCGACACCATGGGGGAGATGTTTGGTTTTCCCTGGGTCGAAGTTATTGGCCAAAACATCACTTGCTGTGAAAATTAAATCTGCTTTCTTTGCAAGTTTCATTTCGCAATTCAAAACGGGTTGATGATCAACCCCGGCTAATGCGCCAAAGTCATCTCCACAATAATAAACAATGGCAGATTCTTCACAAAGCCCTGTTAACTCTGCTGCGGTTGGTAATGAAGTCCAGAAGATCGGATTTTTAATATTCTCTTTTTTCATCACCTTGCGCAGAGTTTTACCAATAATCAGGCGGTTAAGATTAATTGCCCAACGACTTGTAGGAACAGGTATGACCCTTGGCTCAATAAAGGTCATGTTTTGAGGTTGCGGTGTGGAATGAGCGACCATATTACCCATCATTTTCTTTAGTTTGTTTATTACTCGACTTATGTCAGCTACTGAAAACTTAGGTCGCCTTAAACCAATTGAATTTACCCAAATGATTTTCCGATCTTCAGCCAGGCGTTTGATTAAGTGTTGGGTGCTACTGGGGTGTTGTCCCCAGTCTTCACCAAAAACAACTAAATCACGGTTCATTCTACAGTAACCGATTTTGCCAGATTGCGCGGCTGATCGACATCCGTCCCTTTATGAACTGCAACTGAATAGGCCAAAAGCTGCAGGGGAACGACCTGTAGTAAAGGGCATATGAAGGGATCGGCACCAGGAACCTCAATCCCGTCAACTATGTCATCTTGTAATGACTCAAGTCCCTCCTGATCACTTAGGGCATAAATTTTGGCGCCTCTTGCTTTAACTTCCTGAAGGTTTGATACAGACTTTTCAAACAGGTGATCTCTGGTTGCCAATGCAATAATCGGAGTATCTTCATCTACCAGTGCAATTGGACCATGTTTTAACTCACCAGCACCAAATCCCTCAGCATGTATATAGGAAATCTCCTTGAGCTTGAGTGCTCCCTCCATTGCAATAGGAAAAGAAGCACCCCGACCAATGAACAGAGCACTATGGGAACGGGATATTTTCTTGGCAATCTGATCAATCCGTTTTTCACCAGCCAGAATTTTTTCAATCAAGACTGGACTTGCCTTTAAGGCATCAATTAAGGCCTTGGCCTTTTTGCTATCAACCGTTCCACGTTTAATACCGGCTTGAACGGCCAGGATCGCTAGTGTGGTCAGTTGGGCGATAAACGCTTTTGTTGAAGCGACGCCAATTTCAGGCCCGGCATAGGTTTTTAATACAACATCAGACTCCCGGGCAATTGTGCTTTCGGGTACGTTAACAAGACTGATAATATGTTGTCCGGCTTTTTTGGCATAGTGAAGTGCCGCCAGTGTATCGGCAGTTTCACCGGATTGAGAGATGAACAAAGCTGCACCTCCCGGTGTCAGGGGGGCATCCCGATATCTGAATTCAGATGCAATATCAACGTCAACAGGAATTCTTGCTACCTGTTCAAACCAATACCGTGCAACTTGACCTGCATAACTGGATGTCCCGCAGGCAACAATACTTAAACGAGGAAGCTCAGAAAACTCAAAGGGTAATTCCGGAATTTTGAATTCACCAGAATGACTATCGAGGTAGGCATCAAGGGTTCGCCTGATGACAGCAGGTTGTTCATGGATTTCTTTTAACATGTAGTGGCGATACCCGCCTTTGCTGGTATCAACCGATGAGAGGCCCGTGTTGACCACATGTCGTTTAGTTGTTCTGCCGGCATCGTCTAATACTTCAAGGCTCTTATTATCAAGAATTGCCATGTCCCCGTCTTCAAGATAGGTGACTCTGTCTGTCATGGGGGCCAACGCCATTCCGTCAGATGCAATGTACATGGCATCTTCCCCATGACCTATGGCCAACGGGCTGCCACGACGTGCGGCGAATAGTCTCTCTTGTTCACCTTGTAGAAGGATGCCTAGGGCGTATGCGCCTTCCAACTGAGATATAGATTTCGCGATGGCGGCTTCAGAACTCATTCCCTGTGCCAAATACCGTTCAATCAGATGGGGTACAACTTCAGTATCCGTATCACTCTCGAATAAATGACCTTCGGCGATAAGTTCCTGTCGCAGTTCGCGGAAGTTTTCGATGATGCCGTTATGAACGACAGCCACACCGTTAACGATATGAGGGTGGGCATTGCTTTGATTAGGTGCGCCGTGGGTCGCCCAGCGAGTATGCGCTATGCCAAGGGGGCCATCTACCGGGTCATTTCGAAGCGTATCAACGAGGCAGTCCAGCTTGCCGACTGCCTTTCGACTTAATAGTTTCTTCTGATGAATAACAGCTAACCCGGAGGAATCGTATCCCCGGTATTCAAGTTGTTTTAAGCCGACCAGTAAATGCTTGGCTGATTTCTTTCCATTAACAACACCAACAATTCCACACATGTATTTTTCTCCTGATAAGATGACAAATCTTTTGTCTTCAAGAGCAGAAATCAGGCCACATTATGAAATCTTATAGAGCATTGATATTGCATAATAAAATATTTCAAAGATAAATATGGCATCTTAAAATTTCGCAACGTGCGAAACACCTTGCGACAATTCATTTTGAATATTGGAAGTATATCGTCCGAGTGCGGTTGAGAGGGCCAGTAATATATATACGGGCCAAGTGAAACCCATCGTCAGAAATGTGGCAGATACGGTAAATCCGACGAGGCTGGCAAAAATTCCCTCAGCTAACGTGAAAGATTCCGCACGTGTTGGGTTGGTTGAGAATGCCCCGCTGGGCGAGAGAACAGTCAGACAAATAACAACGCGTCGAAAAATAATGATAATCATTGTGATAAAAATGATTAGCCCCAGAAACCCAGTTTCCGCAAGAACGCCAAACCATGTGCTATGGACAGCATGGTTTTTACCGTCCCAGAAATCACTGTATACCCAATAGTTTAATGTGAAGTTATCAAGTCCTACACCGGTCAGGGGGTTATGACTTGCCATTTTAATTGCAGCTTGCCATGCGTAAAGTCTGCCCATAGCTGACTCATCAATTCCTTCTTCATGGGCGCCACCAGATGCGCGGTCATTTACACCAGCGAGAGTAAACAATACGGTAAGCGCGATAACGGCTGCAAATGCCAACAAAGCTTTAGATTTAACCCGCCGGTAAGCAAAAACACCCATGATAGAGGCAATGCCCAAAAGACCTCCGCGGCTCTGGGTCGCAATAACAGCCCCAAGAACAGTACAAAAAGCTAATATAGCAAACAGGCGCATGGGCCAACTGACACCGCGATTAAGAATATAAGATAGGGCAAATCCAGCAGGAAACAGAAGAACCAATGCAAGGTCATTGGGATCGCCCAGCATTGATCCAATATCTCTGCCGATGGTAACTCGGGTCCCTTCGACAAGGCCAATCCCTTTGGCTTTGTTGATCAAAGCAACGGCACCAACAAGAATGCCCGAAAATAAGATAGTACGGGAAATATGTCGTAATGGGTTTATACCAGCAGCTAACCAGGATATGGCAACAACCATGATAGAAATTTTGATATAATTCCCTGTATAGCTTGCCATTGCTTCACCGCGATTGGAGGCAAACATGACGCCTACGGAAACCAAAATAAAAAATATGGCAAAGATAGAAAGTTCTCGAGTCCAATAAGCCTGCACCCGATGTGACCATAAACTCCAACTCAGTGACACGAGTGTGCCAAGAGCAAGAAGTTGCGGAATGCGTAGCGAATAAAGCTGTGGGAAGACTTCATGCAATCTAAAAAATGAAAAAATAACAAACCCTAAGGCAAACGGAAAAGGTTGTTTTAATACGATCAACCCAGCCAATGGTAAGATGGCGATTGCTGGTCCAATCAGGGGATGTTGAACTTTATACCAGGCGAGCCCAATGAAAATACAAACCAGTGTTGCGAAGAACAACTGGGTAAGCCGAGAGCTTTGTGTAACCAGGTTTTGTAGTGGTTCAGATGAGAACATGTTCAGTGACTCTTACAAAAATCCGTGGATGGTATTTGCATCCACGCAAGGTAATGTTTCAGAAACAGACCAGACGATCGGTAATTTGTTGTCACTTCCTGGAAGTCCGTTTAGCAAGTTTTCCCACCAGAATAAAAGCGTTGGAAACGATTGAAATTTCTTGCTCCCTAAAACAAAATATTTGTCGCTTTTGAGATTGGGAAAACTTGCGCCGAGTAAGTGCGCAGCTTCTGCATTTCTGGGTAACGGTAAAAGGATCAGATATCCTGGGCATTCATTTTTTTGATAGAGGCCAATACTGAAATTCTTATCGACAGTTGGCTTCTTGATGTGCTTCAGCCAGTACCCTTGATGGTTTAATTCAGGAGTAATATGAGATAACGAATCACCTGCATATTCTGCAGACTCAACAGGACTTATCAGTAAGACTTTTAAGGCCAATCCGCTTAGGCTTAGAATGCTAAATATGGCTATATAAATGGAATTTTTTATATTCATATTCACACCCCCATAAAGAAATAAACAGTGTGACAAAAACCATGAGAATATCGGTGATAACTGTACCGTATCCATCATGCATGAAATAATAGGCTTCTGGACCAACTCCCATTATCGAAAGCCTGACAATATTAATGACGACCATGGCTATGCCAACAATGGTTCCGGCCAACCATTGTTTTCTGCCGATCTTTCCCAATGTAGCCTGAGTAATCGTAAACCACCCGAGCAGAGCAATAGACAGGTTGGTGTATGATGTGCAGCCCGTGAGGATGAATAGCTGATGGCCATTGTCTCCGGTAATGAAATTGCCGGTTCGCTCTACTGTCTCAACCCACAGACTCATGAACGCAGCGACAAGAGCTGCATCTCCATTTAACAAAGGAGTTGTCATCAGCTTTAATACAAGAGACGCTAATGGATCTCGAAATGCGGCAAATGCAATTACAGCAAGAGCGGCACGAACAAGTGGCTCTGACTTAGTAATTCGCCGAAAATAAAGAGCTATACACCCGGTGATCAACCAACTGAACGTTGCCATAGGAACCAATAATCCAATAGAGGCTAATATGGTTATGTTTCTATCTCGGGGTCGGTATGGATTATACGGTGCGGATACCAATACTTGAATAGCCCAAATCACCGTGAACCAGATTACAAAACTGATATTGAATCCATTCACAATGGAAATCAGCCCCTGTTCTTTGACGGCACTCATAACAGGGCGTATTAAGGCATTCAGCACACCTAGGCCAAGCATCAATCCATATAATTGATATCGCCCTATCATTGAAGTCCACACAAATGTTCAGTTGCAGAACTGCTATCCATCATGGGGACCAAACGCTCGAAAGCTTTGTCGTATATTCTTATAATTTCAGGAATGACAGCCTTTGTTGAATACTTTTCCTGGATACGTGCCCGGGCAAGTGTTGACATCTCTTCACGCCTTGTATGGCACAAACCATTCCAAATACGTACCTTCTCAATCATCCCTGATAAATCATTTTCAGGAACAATATAACCGTTTCGATCTGCATCAATCACCTCATTTAGAGCGCCAACATTGAAGGCTGCAACCGGTACACCATATGACATTGCTTCAAGGGCAACGAGAGGCAAACCTTCATATCTAGATGTAATACAAAGTAAACCAATCTTGTTCCAATAGGGTTCCATAGAAGGAACTGAACCGTGGTATTTTATATTGCCTGGTGAATGCGCCTCTAGTTCTGTGCGTAGTGGGCCATCACCATAGATATCAAATTGGCATTGTGGAATTTTATGGGCCAGTTTGATGAAACGGTCCGGGCCTTTTTCGTGTGACAGCCGTCCAGCAAAGGCAATCTTATTACCGCTAGATGTTAGATTTTGGGGTACAACGACAAAGTTGGAAATAACGTTACATGATGTGTTCAGCCTTTTGGCGATCTGAGGACTGACCGCGATATTATCAGCCAGAAATCCTGTCATTAGATCTATACTATTATACATTCTGACACGCCCAGCGCCGGGCTCCCCAGCATGGTAAGTACTAACAACCGGGATGTTGAATAGTTTGCATAGGCACCGACCTAGTATCCCGGCCTTATAACCATGAGTATGTACAAGATTCGGTTTTTCGGTACGTAGTGATTTTATCAACCCGTTGAAACCACCATGAATAATCTGTATCGGTATCCCTGCTTTCTCCCAAGCATTCATTAGCGGGTGCGCGCCGTGATCTTTAAGCATTACAATTTGCGTATTAATGCTCCGTTGTCTTAATGCTGAGGCTAGATTGGTGACGTGTGTTTCAATTCCACCAACACCAGACGAATCCAGCAGTATCCATATAACCCCATCGGCCATACTACTCTCCTTTTGTTTGCTCAGATAAAGCAAGGGGAGTGCCAATCAGAGAATGACCGTTTTCTGCGGTTTAATTGAAAGAGAGTTATTAAGCTGTTTGCAGTCTGATTCTCTCTTTGCAAATTGCGACAAAATCCGGGCATAGAACTATTTGATATAATTGTTCAATTTCAATGACTTAAGTTATTTGTAATTTTGGCAAGATAATTGCGATTGGGAGGTGGAATAAATTTTTCATCTAAAGGAGCAGTTATGTCGAATTATTTAGTTACAGGTGGGTGCGGGTTTATCGGATCAAATCTTGTTGATGCGCTTATACATGATGGGCATAACGTTCGGGTTATTGATGATTTATCGACGGGACGTCGTGAAAATCTTAATCCTCTTGCTCAATTGGTCATTGGTAGTATCTGCAATGAGGACCTTGTTAAAGAATCGATGATCGGCATGGATGGTTGTTTTCACCTTGCTGCGATTGCTTCTGTTGAACGTTCAATTGACGATTGGCTGGAAACCCACAGGGTTAACCTTTCAGGTACAATCGCCGTTTTTGAAGCTGCCAAGGATGCCAAAAACGGAAACCCTGTACCGGTTGTTTATGCCTCATCTGCAGCGATATATGGCGACAATGCGAGTATGCCGCTGACCGAGAAAGAAATACCCCGCCCGTTAACAGCGTATGGAGCAGACAAACTGGCGTGCGAGCTGCATGCTCGTGTCGGGAGTCTGGTTCATAATGTCCCTTCATGTGGGCTCAGATTTTTTAATGTATTTGGTCCCAGACAAGATCCGACCTCTCCATACTCCGGCGTAATCTCAATCTTTTTGGACCGAATTCATCGTGGGAAACCAATCGCCATCTATGGTGACGGGAACCAGTGTCGTGATTTTATTTTTGTAAGTGATGTCGTCCGGTTTCTTAAAGCCGGAATGGCTAGCCCATCCAATCAGCCAAAAGTTGCCAACGTTTGCACGGGACGTATGGTCACTATAAATCAGTTAGCGCAAACGATTGCCAGCGTGTCTGGTCGTGAATTTTCAATCATCCAAAGATCCCCCCGTAATGGTGATATCCGCGTATCTCTGGGCGATCCTGCTCACGCTCTTAGAATGCTTGGCGTGAAGGCAGAAGTCGCTTTAGGCGATGGATTAATTAAAACGATGAACTCAATGTTCGAAACTTCAAAAGCCGCTTGATTTAAAAGGAGAATGAAAATGGAAGGCGTTTCAAAATTTAAGTCGAAACCTCATGGGGATATTTCAACCCTGGACGACAAACTGATTAAGACATTAGGTTACCGCAATGCCATCCAGGCTTGCCTGAAGAACCAGTGGTTAGGCGTATTGCCGCAACTGCAGAAATCCATGCGGCACCGATAATCCCGAATTATGGAAGTTAAAAAAGTTGTTTGTAAATAAGTCAGGAAACACGAAATGAAGAAAATATTATGTACATGTGTTCTTGGATTGATGTTGCTGCTGTCTGGTTTGATCCATGGACCTGCAATGGCTGCAGAAAAGAACTTCAACGAAACTGCAGTCGGAAATGCCAGCTCAAGCGGTATATCAAATGCAAATTGCAATTCTGCCTTGATACTGTTTTGTAATGAAGTGATGAACCAAGTAGGTGTTTCCCCTTCTTCACCAAAGACACAATCATCTAATGGGAAGGTATGGGGTACGGGGGCAGAAGCCTTTCCAGGTAGTGAGACTGGGCTTGAGAATACAGTCAGTTATATGTCTGGAAGGACCAATGCTATTTTTTCCTCACCTCAACCAGACTTAGGCACGCCGGCTTCTCTGATGTTTATATCGCTGCTCTTTATTGGGGGCCTGATCTGTCGCCGTAAAACGGGAATAGCACATCATAACCTGATGAATAAAGGGAGTATATAATGGGACACAATAACAAAAGCCGTAGACTTTCCAGCCTATTTTTGGGATCTGCATTGTCAGTCCCTTTGCTTATTGTGGGGACGAATTCTTACGCCGCAGACGACAGTCTAACCCAAATAAACCTTGGGGCACCGTTGTTGAGTGATGTAAGAGCAGCGTTACCAGAAACAAGTGCGGTTAATGAAAGTTTTCTCTCTGGTGATTACAATCCAAATATTCGCCTGTCTGAGGATTCTCATCTTGCTGTAACCTTTGTTGACGAAGGGGCAGGTTATAGAAACGCTGTGGGCTATTTTCAATTTTCGGATAACGCATTTGATGGCTTAACATTTAGTAATGTGGATAGCGATGGATCGGGTCGGGTTTCGTTATCGGAATTGAATGCGCTGAATGGTGTTGAGGCGGATGTCATGTTCTCAAACTTCTCAGAAAGTGGCGGTGGTGGCTCCTTGAATTATGGAGATACCCTGGTCATTGGCGGTGGCTCTTTAACAGAAACTGATAACGGACTCTTGATGAGTGGAGGTAAGCTTTTTGAAGCCGGCAGTAACGTCGGATTCTTTCTATCTGCCAACGCTTATACGAGTTCAGGTGTTGCCGGGTTTGATAAAGCCGGTGATCCGAATACATTCTATTCACTTGATTTCCTGAACCCGGAAGCCGGTGCGTTTGCGACAATTGATAACGCAGATGAAAATGCTCGACATACAGCGATGATGTTTGCAGATACCAGCAAAGATGCAATCCTTGTTGGATTTGAAGATTTGATCAGACCCTACGGTGATAACGATTTTAATGATGCTATATTTTTAGTCCAAAGCGACCCTGCATCTGCGCTTCAGGATAATGTTCTGGATATCGCAACAGCCCCTTCACCAACCATGGGAGGGATGGTTACAGGCATTTTAGGAGTGGTGATGGGCGGGGGTTGGCTTCGCAGGAGACGGATTAATGAAAGTGCATAAGCCAATTGGAAGAAATTATTATTTCTTAAATCGTGGACCAAGACTAGGAACAGACGATGTCTAAAGCACTTAATATACTTATTATAGATGATGATCCCGCCGTTCTTGCTATTTTAGATACTCGATTATCTAAAAAAGATGGCCATAAAGTCACGGTTGCAACATCTGGATATGATGGGTTAAAGCTTGCAAGAAAAAAAATTCCAGATGTGATTCTACTCGACTGGATGATGCCAGAAATGACGGGGTTAAAAGTTCTTGAACGCCTGCGCGTTGACGATAAAACAGCTAGAACATCGGTTTTTATGCTGACATCTAAAGCTAAAATGACGGATGTTGAATATGCTTTGGAATGTGGGGCTACAGGTTATTTTACCAAACCTCTTCGACTTTCTGTTATGAGTTCAAGACTTGCGCGCCTGTCAGGAAGCGTTTGAATTTCCTTCTCTTGCTGTCAAT
>Ga0316189_10004210_pt1 | contig 13881 bp, 13 predicted proteins | sample LowCovwburrow_MG_FD_204930 | JGI IMG/M metagenome (GOLD analysis project Ga0316189, IMG submission 204930) | Coastal sediment microbial communities from Maine, United States - Lowes Cove worm burrow | ecosystem: Environmental > Aquatic > Marine > Coastal > Sediment | place: USA: Maine...
TAAGAGGCGCGTTTTTGCCGGCGAAAATGCTCCTCTAAGCTCGATTCGGCTCGCCTGTGGGCTACCAACTCGTTTTGTTTCAACGGATTGCCGTGGTCCGACCCCGCTTTGCGGCGCGCTTTGCGGCGTCTGCTTGCTCAGCAAGCTGGCGCTTGAGACGGACCAACTCTCTGGCCTGTTCTTCGTCTATCTGCCCGCGGTTCTTGAATAGCTGCGCCTTGCTCCGCCAGCCGTAAATCTGTGAGCTATGCAGGCCCAGCTGTGTCGCCGCCGCATTCACACCCACGGTGTCGGCCAATGCCAGCACTTCAGCTCTGAACTCTTCGGAATGCCGCTTCCTGGTCGTCTTGACCGCCGATCTCGCTCTTGTCATGGTTCACCTCTGTAGCGAAGGGTACTCGCTTAACAAGGTGTCCATCTGGCCTGGGTACGATCAGTTCAGGCTTCCCGGGTTGGCAGTTCGTCCTCCAGGAACACAACAGACTTCCTGCTCTTGAATACGACGACGGTCTTACGTTCAAACCCCTTCAACGAGTAGTGGATGTTCAGCTGCTGCTTGTCGAGCAGCAAGTCGATCCGGTGTACCAGGGAACGCAGGAAATCTCGGACGAATACATTCCTCTCCTCGTCCTCCAGCGAAAGGTGGAATCGAGATCGATGTTGTTCACTGAGCAGTGAGGTTCGGCAAGCTCTACCTGTCGGCGCTGGCTAAGGCTTTCGGCCTGGAGCGGCGCCCGGGCCATACCCTGCCCTGGGCGCCGGCCAAATCGAGCCGTTTTTTTGGGCTTCGGATGCGGTATTGATGTCAGCACACACCACCAGGACGGACGTGATCATCGTCGGGGCCGGGGCCGCCGGGCTGATGTGTGCCATCGAAGCCGGGAGACGAGGTCGCTCGGTCCGGGTGCTGGATCATGCCAACAAGGCGGGCAAAAAGATCCTGATGTCGGGTGGCGGCCGATGCAACTTCACCAATCGGGAAATCGGCGCGGATAACTTCATTTCGCACAATCCCCATTTCTGCAAATCGGCCCTCAGCCGTTACACCCAGTGGGACTTCATCGCCATGGTGGAGCACCACCGCATCCCCTACCACGAACGGGACCTCGGGAAACTGTTCTGCGACCGCAGCGCCAAGGACATCCTCCGGATGGTGCTGACGGAATGCGAGACGGTGGGCGCAACAGTCCATCTGGACTGCAGCATCAGCCGGGTAAGCAGGATTGAGCACCCCCGCAAAGACCGCCCGCACCGCTTCAGGGTGGAGACCCCGGATGGTGACGTCGAGGCGGATTCGCTGGTCATCGCCAGTGGCGGTCTGTCCATCCCCAAGATGTGCGCCAGCCCGTTCGGATACCGGGTTGCGGAACAGTTCGGCCATAGCATCCAACCAACGTCGGCCGGTCTGGTGCCCTTCACCCTCCATCCGGATGACAAGGCGCGCCTGGGCGAACTTGCCGGTGTCTCGGTCGAGGCTACTGTGCGGGCCGGCCAGATGGCGTTCGACGAGCCGGTTCTGTTTACCCATCGTGGGCTGAGCGGCCCCGGGATACTGCAGATCTCGTCGTACTGGCACCCCGGTGAAGCTGTGGCCATAGACCTTTTGCCCGGGCTGGACCTGATGGGTTTGCTGCCGGCCCGGCAGGCCGAGCAGCCGAACGTAAAACTGCGAACGGTGTTGGCGGGCATTCTGCCGAAGCGACTGGTCTCAACCCTGCTCGACGGGCATTTTCTGGGCGCGGATATTCGAGATACACCCATGCGGGGGCTTTCGCCTACCCGGATGGAACGACTCGCACAGCAACTGCACAACTGGGAAATCAAACCCAGCGGCACCGAGGGCTACCGCACCGCCGAGGTCACGTTGGGGGGCGTGGATTGCAGCGAGCTTTCATCGCAAACCATGGAATCCAGCAGGGTCCCGGGTCTGTACTTTATCGGTGAGGTGGTGGATGTCACGGGATGGTTGGGCGGCTACAATTTTCAGTGGGCCTGGTCGTCCGGATGGTGCGCGGGACAGGTTGTTTAGGCGCCCGCCCGGTAGAATCCAAAAGGCTCTCGGGGCCGGTTCAACCGCCTTCAATGGCCGCCACAGGCACCCGGTAGAATTCCTGATCATCGATGCCGATGTACCAGTCGTCACCCTGTTTGCCCCAGGTCAGGCGCCCGCCGTCCGGGGTGGTGACATCGTCCCGGGTGAAGTTGAGCACCCGCTCCCGCCCGCCCGGCCCGGTGACCCGAATCGACGCCTCCCCCGCGGCCCCTCGCAGAATACCCGCGGCGCAGGTGCCGTCGTGGGTTGGCGCGCCCTGTGAACACGACAGCAGAGTCGTGGCATCATAATCCGCAGTGGAGTAAGGCACTGTGGCGTTTTCGGATCCGTCGCCGGTACCCGGCAGACCGGCCGTGCTCCAGAAAACAAAAACCGATTCCGTGCGGGTTCTGAAGATGACCCCGTCCTTGCCGAGACCGCTCTGACGATACGCCGCACGACCGGCTGCATCCAAATAGTTGCCCGGTGCATCGCCGGTTGGGGTGAAGTCATAGGCAACGCCATCCTGGCGCTGTATCCGGACGTGGCCCTGACGCTGGGAAAACGTACAGGGCAAGGTCGCTGTCGCGTGGTCCTCCCCCCGGGGATAGATATCGCAGCGGGCATCGACCGTGTCGGCGGAAGCCGGTGCGGCCCCGATGGCGACCAGCGCCATCAAACTCGCGGCACGTCCGATACTGGTGAACAGCACACGCATAGGCCCGTTCCGCCCGCTATTGCGTCTGTTCGGCACTGGAATCCACCTCGTCGGACACCTGCTGCGGCACCTCCACCACCCGATGCCCACCGAACAGAATGCCGGCCAGGATCAGGATTTTGATGGCTTGCCCGAAGGAAATCTGTTTGATCCCGAAAACCTCTGGCAGCGTGGTGTTCCACAGCCAGCGGAAGATGAACACCATGATGGCGATCAGGATCAATCCGATGGCCAGACCCACAACCAAGCCAAATAGCTGCTCTTGCATCGCGTACTGCTCCAAATTCCGTTCCGACGGGCCCATGCACGGTCCCAACAAGAGCGGGAGTGGAACAATCCTCGCATTTGATGTCAAATTCGCGGACTTTTTTTGTCCCGTGCTCACGCGGGCATGCGTCCGGAATGACGCAGGAGGGATTTGACCAGTGTGCACCGGATGTGATCGAAAATGACGCCAGACAAAACGAAAGCACGCCCGGCGCAGGGCACAAATGGAATGCAGCGGCGTGTGCGGGACACTGTCGTGCGAGGCCGGACCTGTCTGCTGTCGACGCTGTTGTGCGGTCTGCTCGCAAGCACATCGGCGCTCGCCGGAAACGTGGGGGGCACCCCTACTCCCCACGCTTCGCCCAGGGGCGTGACCGAGCAATGCATAATTCTGAATGCCATCCCGGGTGGGCATTACAGCGATCAGGACCACAGCCAGGAACAGGCCTTTTGCGCCATTGACTTCTATCGAGGGGATCGCGGCCTTTGCCCCAAGGTCTTCAGCACCAGCCCCGGGACCCTGATCTACGACCTATCGCGGGGCGAATTCGCCGATAACGCAAACGCGTTTGAGGCTCAGCAATGCGCCACCAGCAGTCCCGTCAAGCGGGGCGCCCTGGGCGAACCCGTATCCTACAAGATGACCATGAACAGCACCGACACCAGTGCGACCTTCTCCACAGCGTCATTGCTCTATTACCACTTCTCCCGCTACCTGGACGCCCATGTCCATGTGCCGGTCAGCGTCTATCGATCCATGGACAAAAAGACCCACCTGGATCGCGTCACCCGGCGCGGGCTGGAGCTGTCGGGGCGACGCAAAGGCGCGGCCATGAACCATGCGGGGTGGCGCCTGCTTGAGGCGGCGGAACGCGATCCCGCTGCGTATCGACCCACCGATGAGCTGTTCACAGCCGATCGGGAACAGGTGTACGGGGTCTTACTGCACCCCCATGGAGACCGTTACGGGGCGGAAATCAACGGGACTCGAAAATCGGGCTGGGGGGCGGGTCAGAATCGCGATTTCCAGAGAACCGCCCCGTTTTTTGCGCTGCGCTCGCCGGCACCCCTGCCCGAGGCCATTGAGCAGGGCATCCAGACGGCCGCAGAAGATCCGCAAATGCGCCAGGCCATGCGCCACGGCGCGACCCCCGAGCAAATGGTGTTCTGGATGCAGGAACTGACGGAAATCACTCTGCTGGATTACATCTTCAGTCAACAGGACCGCATCGGAAACATCGACTATCTGAGCTACTGGTATTGGGTTCAGGACGGCGAACTCAAACAGGCCCCGGCCAGCAGCACCCAGGTTCCCGAGGACATCGCGCGATATCACCCGCTACGCTTGAAGCGTACCCAACTGAACGACAACGACGCCGGCGGCCGCGTGGCCTATGCCAACTACAGCAAAACCACCGGCATGCTGGAGAATCTGAGCCACTACAACGCCGACACCTACCGGCGGCTGATGCGTCTGGCACAGGATTTATCGGACCAGGGTGAGCTTTACCGGTATATGGTCGACAGCTTCGGGCTCACCAGCAGACAGATCAACCAGGTTGTGAAAAACACCCAACAAGCCGCGGAGATTATGCGGAAGCAATGTAAATCTGGCGCGCTACGATTCGACCTGGACCCAAGCGCTTACCTTGTGAATGGACGCGCGCCCGAGACCCACATCGAGTGTGGCGGATGAACACCGTCGCCCGAGGGGAACGCACTCGCCACCCGAGAAGTCTGCGCGGCAGAAAGGGAACGGTCTGCGCCTCATTCAATTCTACCGCGCAGACGCCTAGAGGCGTTGCGACCCTGTTGGCGCTGCTGCTCGGTTTGGTGTCGGCCGTGGCCGCCGCCGGCGCCCCTTTGCGCATCGCCGTGATCTCGGACCTGAACGGTTCCTACGGTTCAACCGACTACCACACCGCGGTCGCCACAGCGGTCAACGAAATCATCGCCTTGCAACCCGATCTCGTAATCAGCACCGGCGACATGGTGGGTGGTCAGCGACGCCCGCACCTCAGCCAGCAGCAAATCGGCCAAATGTGGGAAGCATTTGACGCAGCGGTCAGCCAAGCACTGGCTGCCGCCGGAATTCCCCTGGCGGTAACGCCCGGCAACCACGACGCCTCCGCCTACGACGGTTTCCAACGAGAACGTCGCATTTACGCCGACCATTGGCTTTCCCGCCGCCCCAAGGTCCAATTTCTGGACGACGCGGCCTACCCGTTCCACTATGCCTTCGAAGCGGACGGGGTTTTGTTCGTATCCCTGGATGCGACGACGGTCGGCGCGCTACCCACTGATCAGTTGGAATGGCTCCGACAAATCCTGGTGCGCCACGGCCCCGAATACAGGGTCCGAGTGGTGTTCAGCCATGTGCCGCTCTGGCCCTTTGCCCAGGGCCGCGAAAGGGAGTTCATGGGCGACCCTGAGTTGCAGCTTCTTTTGCAGGAACACAAGGTGGACCTGTTTCTCAGTGGGCACCACCATGCGTTCTATCCCGGGGTCAAGGACGGCGTCACCTTTGTCAGCCAGGCCTGTCTTGGCGCAGGCCCGCGGCGGTTGATCGGTTCGCCGGCCAAATCGGTGCGCAGCTTTACCGTGCTCGAGTTCAACGGCGACGATATTCGCATCGCCGCACGGGAGGGTCCCGGGTTCACAGATGAGTTGGATTGGCGGACCCTGCCCGAACGGATCCGCAGTCCGGTGGCGGAATTGATTCGGGCCGACCTTGCCGAGGTCCCATCAAACTGATCGGTGAGCGGGCCAACCGCGCCCGATGATGAGGACAGGATGGTTGCGGCTCAGTCCGCCGGCGGCGCCGAGTCTTCCATCAGAAAACGGCCGGCCACCCAGCCTTCCAAGCCCTGGAATGACACGCGGCACCAGTATCGTCTGCGGCTTTCGGCCCGCTCCGACTCGGACATGCTCTGCCACTCGCCATAGCTGGGAAGCCCCTGACAGCCCAGGTTCTTCAGGCCCCGGGCATCATGGGGAATGGCGCCCACTTTGGCCGCATCGGCCGAGGGCTCCGACCGCATATTGAGCACATCGTCCGCCGCCACGCCGGTGACGGCGTAGAAATCGGGGCCATCGGCCGTGGCGGAGACGGTCAGGTTCCAAACCAAGCTGCATAGGCCGAGCATTCCGGCCGCGAGGGATAGTCTGAACATGGGCAAATCTCTAAGGAGCCTCTGATCTATTCGTGAACGTGCGTCTTGGGACTGAAATACACAGCTTCATCGTTGCAGATCTTGGCAATAGAACAACTATTACCCGCGATCTGCGCCTTGAATCTGTACATTTCACCCTCCAATCTGCTTCGCCCAGAATAAATCAGAGGCTCCTTCACCTTCAATTCAGCGGGACATCCAGAGCACCGACTGGCAGGCATCCAGGCGACCGGCGATGCCCGGAAAGCGCCCCACGCCGGTGCCCGTGCATCGGTGCCGCGCCCCGCCGTGGTGCTTCCCGGCGATCATGCCTTCCTCGGCACAGCAGGACTCACGGGATAAGCTACTCTTAGGGTTTGAGTTTTCAACCACGGCACGGTTTCTGCGCTGGCCGACCCGGCGCCGAATGCCGGCAAGTGTCTGAACCAATCATCAGACCCGCCCATTGTTCCCACCCAAGTCATGCGGACATTCCGCTGTTCATCCCGGAGACGCTGATCATGTTTCGACCTCTCTACACCGCGATCGCCGTGGCTTTGTCCTGGTCATTGCTGACCACCGCCGCCATTGCCCAGGACGTCGTCAACTACGGCGTACAGCCCGCCACCCAACCCATTTACATCGCGCGGGCCCTCGGTCTGTTGGAGCCCATCGAGAAAAAACACAACGTCAAGATCGAGTTCCGCGTGTTTTCCTACGGCGCGCCGGAGAATCAAGCCATGGCCGCCGGGGAGCTGCAGATGGCATCCGCCGGCATGGGACCGGCCATAGTGGCGGCCGCGCGCCTGCCGGCCAAGCTGGTGGCTATTTCCATACTGGAGCAGACGGCTATCCTGGTGCCGACCGATTCGCCGGTGCAGTCGGTGAAAGACCTCAAAGGCAAGCGGGTCGCGTTTCCGGGCGAAGGGTCGCAACAGTATCCGCTGCTGCTCAAGGCACTGGCCGACGCCGGTCTGGAGGAGTCCGACATAGAACTGTTCAAAACCAAGGGATCCGATGTGCCCACTCTGTTGCAACAGGGATCCGTGGACGCGGGCATCACCTGGGACCCTCACGTCTCCAACGCCCTTGCCGCCGGCCATTCCCGGGTGCTGATCAAGGCGGAGGCCATTCTGCCGATCAAGGAAGGTCATTATATCGGTAACGGCGAGTACGCGCGCGAGGACTTCATAGAAGCCCGTCCCGAACTGGTGCAGGACCTGGTCACCGCGAATGTCCAGGCGATCGCCTTCATCCTGGAAGATCCCGAGGGCGCGGCCAAACTCTGGAGCGAGGAGATCGGATTTCCCATCGAGGTGATCAATTTCTCGATGGCGGAAGGCATCTCGGTCTACAGCAACAACATCGTGCCCACGGCCGAAACGGTGGAGGCCTATACCAAGTTCCTCAAGGACGCCGGCATCCTCAAGCCCGAGGACAATCCCAAGGTTGATACCCGATTCGCCGAGGCCGCGTTGAAGTAGGGCGGGCCCGGTCGTCATGACCCAGGAAACCACCTTGGCGGGAAGGACCCTGCCATTCCTGTACGCCGGCTTTTTTATCGTTCTGGTCTGGCAGATCGTGGTGGTGGCAACCGAAGCCCACCCCTCGATCCTGCCGCCCCCGTGGAACGTCGCCAAGGCGTTTGCAGAGCTCCTTGTCAGCGGGGAGATCTTCCGTCACACCGGGATCAGTCTGGCACGGGTCGTGTCGGCGTGGCTGCTGTCCGCGGCCATCGCCATCCCCCTCGGTCTGGCCATGGGCCGATCCGTGCGGCTGGAGCGGCTGGTCGATCCCCTGGTCGAGCTGTTTCGTCCAATCTCGCCACTGGCCTGGATACCGCTGGCCATTCTCTGGTTCGGTATCGGTGAGGCGGGCAAGGTGTTCATCGTCTTCATCGGCACTTTTTTCCCGATGCTGCTGGCCACTGTGGCCGGGGTCAAAGGGATCGACCCGGTGCTGGTGCATGCCGGTCAGGTGCTGGGATGCGGCGATCGCCTGACCCTGTTTCGAAAAGTCATACTGCCCGCGTCGCTGCCCAGCATCGTAGTCGGATTGCGCATCGCATTCGGCACCGGCTGGGCGGCCATCATCGCCGCCGAACTGGTGGCCGCACGCTCCGGTCTCGGCTACCTGATCGCCAACGGCATGGAGATCCTGCGAGCCGATCTGGTGCTGGTGGGCATGGTGGTGATCGGCATCCTGGGCGTATGCTTTGACGCCTTCTTCCGATTTCTCAACCGCCGTCTGGCCTGGTCCACATGAGCGAATCCAAAACCTCTCTCCGCGCCGGCAAGCCCATCACCATCGACCGGGTCAGCAAGACGTACCAGAGTCGATCCGGGGCACCGGTGGAAGCATTGAAGCCGTTCAGCTTCGAGATTGCCGCCGGCGAGTTCCTGGTGATCGTAGGTCCATCGGGCTGTGGCAAGAGCACGCTGCTTTATATGCTGGCAGGCCTGGGTGAACCCACCGCCGGCACCATCCGGGTCGGGGACGAGACGGTGACCGGTCCGGACATCGACCGCGGCATGGTGTTCCAGAGCTATGCCTTGTTCCCCTGGCTGACGGTACTGGGCAATGTGGAGTTCGGCCTCGAGAACAAGGGCGTGCCCCGGCAGGAGCGCCGCGAACTGGCCATGGATTACCTGCTGACGGTGGGGCTTGGGGATTTTGCCGACAAGCATGTTGCCGAGCTGTCCGGCGGCATGAAACAGCGGGTGGCCATCGCCCGGGCCTTCGCCACCGAACCCTCTGTCATCCTGATGGACGAACCTTTCGGCGCCCTGGACGCTCTGACCCGCCGCTTTCTTCAGCGCGAGTTGCTGCGCATCTGGCGCGAACACCGGCGCACGGTGGTGTTCATCACCCACTCGGTGCCGGAAGCGGTGGTGTTGGCCGACCGGATCGCGGTGATGACCGCCCGGCCCGGTGAGCTGAAAAGCACGATCGCGGTCGATCTGGCACATCCCAGGGATACGGCATCCGATGCATTTCGCGATCTGGAAGGCCGCATTTATGCCGAACTCGACGAAGAACTGGCGCGCACCTTTGCCGATGAAGGGCGGGTTTCCAGTGGCTGATCTTCACACCTTGGGGGCCCGCCAGGCGGTCGAGGCCATACGCACCGGCAAGATCACCAGCGAAGCACTGACCGCGGCCTGTCTTGCGCGCATCGCCGAGCGCGAGCCGCAGGTTCGGGCCTTTGTGGATTTACAGCCCGAGCGGGCCCTGGCGCGAGCCAGGTCGCTGGACCAACATGGCCCCGGCGACGACACACCGTTGCACGGTCTTCCGGTAGCGGTGAAGGAGATATTTGACGTCTCGGGCTATCGCTGCGGATGGGGCACGCCGATACACGCAGATCGCGTACCCGATCAACACGCGCTTTCGGTGGCACGGCTGGAGGCGGCGGGCGCGGTGATCCTGGGGACCACAGTGTCCACCGAATACGCCATCGCCGCCGCCGGACCAACCCGGAATCCCCACGATCTGGTGCGAACGCCAGGCGGGTCGTCCAGCGGCTCGGCCGCCGCCGTGGCCGATTGCATGGCGCCGCTGGCGCTGGGTTCCCAAAGCATCGGTTCCATCGTGCGCCCAGCGACCTACTGCGGGGTGTTTGGCATCAAGCCAGGCCTTGGCGCCATCGACACCGGTGGCGTCATGCCCCTGGCGGTGGAACTGGATCATGTGGGGGTTCTGGCACGGTCGGTGGAGGATATCGAACTCGCCTGCGCGGTGTTGTTCACGGATGTTCAGGCCCGCGCCACCGCCCCGGCCCCGCCCGCCATGCTGAGCCACGTCGTTCACCTCATCGGACCACTCCGATCCCGCGTTCAGCCCGCCAGCCAGAAAGCCGAACAGCGTGCGCTGGACAGATTAAAAGACGCCGGCGTGGCGGTTTCGAGGGTCGAACTGGACCGCGATTTCGACGCCATCAAGTGGATCATCGACGTGCTGCTGTGCCGGGGCTTTGCGACCCACCATGGGGACGACTACGAGCAACATGCCGGCGAAATGAGTTCACGGGTACGGGGACTGGTGGAGCGAGGACGAACCATCAGCGATACCGAGCACGAACGTGCCCTGACCGCTGCGGGCAACCTGGCTCAGCGCCTTGCGGCCCTGCTGCCACCCGGGACCGTCGCCCTGAACGCGGCGGTGGACGACATTGCCCCGCCGTTCACCGACGGCACCGGCGGACCGATCCTGCAGGGACTGTGGACTCTCACCGGCCTGCCCGCGTTGGCCACCCCCTGTGGACGAATCGGCCGTATGCCCATAGGTGTGCAACTCGGCGCCAGCGCCGGACAAGAGGCCAGCCTGTTCGCTGCCGCCCGACTGATTTTTGAGGAGGAGGTCGAGCAAGGGTAGGTGTGGGGCGACGGTTCGCGTAGCATCGGCATGCTTTCAGTCAGGGGCTTGTCCCACAGAATCGGTTGCTGCCCACTCCATGCTCTGGATCCCCCTCACCATCGCGGCCGCGTTTCTGCAAAACGTGCGGTCCGCGCTGCAAAAGTCCCTCAAGGGCCGACTGGGCACCACCGGGGCAACCTTTGTTCGCTTCGTCTATGCACTGCCAGTGGCGGTTGCCTACTACATCGGCCTGATTCTGGCGACGGACCTCGCCGTGCCGGTGCCGAACATCACGTTTACGCTCTACGTCGTCCTCGGGGGCCTGGCACAGATTGCGGCCACGGGCCTGCTGGTCTCGCTGTTCGATAAGCGCAGCTTCGCCGTCGGCACGACCTACTCGAAAACCGAAACCGTCCAAGCCGCGATCTTCGCGATTATCTTTCTCGGTGAGTCCGTGTCCCGGGCAGCAGCACTGGGCATTGCCGTCAGCCTGGCCGGCGTCCTCACGCTTTCCACCGCGCGCAAACCGGCTGCTGGGCTAGCACAGATCAATACATGGGGCGGTAAACCCGCACTGGTGGGACTTGGCTCTGGCGCGGCGTTCGGCGTGGCTGCTGTGTCCTACAGGGGCGCCTCACTGTCGCTGGGCGGCGAAGGATTCATCATGCAGGCGGCGCTCACCCTGCTCTGTGTGCTGGCCTTCCAGACCGTGGTCATGGCGCTGTATATGGCTTGGCGCATGCCGAGCGAGCTGCGCGCATGCATGCGCGCCTGGCGGCCGGCCATGTGGGTGGGTGTGAGCGGCGCACTGGCCTCGGCGGGCTGGTTCAGCGCCATGACACTTCAGAACGCAGCCCTGGTCAGGGCCCTGGGACAAGTCGAGCTCGTTTTCACCCTGGCCGCATCGGTGATCTTCTTTCACGAACGCATACTGCGGGCCGAACTGGTGGGCATCGGGCTGGTGACCCTGGGCATTCTGATTCTGTTACTCGGGTGACGCAGGGAACAGCCGGGTGCGGGTTGTCATTGTCCTGAAACCGACCCAGCCCACATAATCTGTATCGTCAGCATGAGGAGATCGTCATGGGTTGTTGCCATCATTTCGCGCCCACCGAGGGCGGGGCCAGCAGTTTCACGGTGGAAATGCCCCGTGTCACTTTCGGTCGGGGCTGCCTGTCGGAACTGGGTGAGCGGGCGGCCGGCCTGGGCCTGAAGCGCGTGGCCCTGTTCACCGACCCGTTTCTGCGGGACGGCCTGCAGATGGCCATAGCGACCCAGGCGCTCAGGCGCTCGGGGCTGGACCACGCGATCTTCGACGCCATCCGCATTGAGCCGGACCAGCACTGCGTTGACGAAGCCAGCAGGTTTCTCCGTGAAGGCGGCTTTGACGGGGTGGTGTCCGTGGGGGGCGGGTCGGTCATGGACACCGCCAAGGCGGCCATGCTCTACGCCCTGTATCCGGCGGATTTCCTGGACTATTTCGGCCCGCCCGTCGGCGGCGGCCTGGCCGTTCCCGTCCCTGGCCCGGTGCTGCCCCATATCGCCTGCCCCACCACCGCCGGCACCGGCTCGGAAACCACCGGCTTGTCGGTGCTGCGCATCAACCAGCTGGACTGCAAATTCGTCATCGGCAGCCGCCATCTGCTGCCCGATGAGGCGCTGATCGATCCGGCCTGCATCGACACCCTGCCCCGGCGCATTCTCACCTCCAGCAGCTTCGACCTGATGAGCCACGCCCTGGAATGCTATACGGCGCGCGCCTACACCCAGTGGCCCGAGGTGGCGGACCCGATGGCGCGACCCATGATCCAGGGCGCCAATCCGTGGAGCGACATCCATGCCCGGGAGGCGCTCAGGATCGTGGGGCAGTATCTGGTGCGGGGCGTGACCGATGCCGAAGACCACGAGGCGCGGGATAAGCTCATGTGGGCGGCGTCCCTGGCGGGGATGGCTTTTGGCAATTCCGGCACCCATCTGCCCCATGCGCTGTCCTATGCGATCACCCACCTGGTGAAGGACCGGGCCACCGACGATTACCCGGTCGCGGCGCCGTTCGTGCCCCACGGCATCAGCGTGATTGTCAACGCGCCGTCGGTATTCCGTTTTACCGCCAGCGCCGCACCGGCCCGGCACCTGGACGCGGCGCGATACCTTGGCGCCGACACCCGGGACGCATCGGAGGACGACGCTGGCGAGATCCTGGCCGGGCGCATGATCGAACTGATGGCCGCCACCGACATGCCCAACGGCATCGGTGACGTCGGATTCGGGGTGGGGGACGCGACCCGGCTGGCCGATTCAGCCCATCGCCAGCGGCGCGCCATCGGCAACGCGCCGCGGGAAACCAAATTCGAGGACATCGAGCACATCTTCCGGCACGCCGTGAGCTACTGGTAGGACATAATGGCAATACACATCGGCATCAACGGCTTTGGCCGCATGGGACGACTCGGTCTGCGAGTCGGCTGGCATCGACCGGAACTGAGTTTCGTGCAGGTCAACGAGATCGCCACGGACGCGGCCGGATCGGCCCACTTGTTGAAGTTCGACTCGGTGCACGGCATCTGGACACCAGACTGCGGCGCCGACGGCGATGCGATGGTGGTGGACGGCCAGTCCCTGGACTACACCCGCAACGCCGGCCTGGGGGACACCGACTGGTCGGGATGCGACCTGATCATCGAGGCCACCGGCACCCACCACAAGCAACCCGAAGCTCTACAGACCTATTTCGACCAGGGTGTAAAGAAGGTCATCGTGGCCGCGCCCACCGAAGGGGCGCTGAACATCGTCTACGGGGTCAACGACGGCCTGTACGATCCGGCACAGCACCATTTGCTGACAGCGGCCTCGTGCACCACCAACTGCCTGGCGCCGGTGGTCCAGGTCATGCACCAAAGCATCGGCATCCTGCACGGCAGCATGACCAGCATCCACGACATCACCAACACCCAGACCATCGTCGACCGGGGCCATAAGGACCTGCGCCGGGCCCGGGCATGCGGCCAGTCGTTGATCCCCACCACCACGGGCTCGGCCCGCGCCATCAGCAAGATTTTCCCGGAACTGGAAGGCAAATTGAACGGACACGCGGTCCGCGTTCCGCTGCTCAACGCCTCATTGACGGATTTTGTGTTCGAAGCGGCCCGGCCGGTCACGGTTGAGGAGGTCAACGGCCATTTCGCAGCGGCGGCCAAGGGGGAACTCAAGGACATTCTGGGTTACGAGACACGCCCCCTGGTGTCGGTGGACTATGTAAACGATCCCCGTTCGGCCATCGTCGATGCGCTCTCCACCATGGTGGTCGATCAGACCCAGGTGAAGATCTACGCCTGGTATGACAACGAATGGGGCTA
>Ga0316189_10004211_pt1 | contig 13881 bp, 9 predicted proteins | sample LowCovwburrow_MG_FD_204930 | JGI IMG/M metagenome (GOLD analysis project Ga0316189, IMG submission 204930) | Coastal sediment microbial communities from Maine, United States - Lowes Cove worm burrow | ecosystem: Environmental > Aquatic > Marine > Coastal > Sediment | place: USA: Maine...
GTCGCGGAGTGTCGCAAAACCCGAGACCTCGTCAACCCCGCTTTGCCGCTTGAAAAGGATGTGATAGCGCCCCATGGAAGCTTTGACGCGCTTGGCGTGTTGATAGGAGTCAGATGAGCCGGGTTTTCATGGGAATCGCGCTAGGCGCGCTCGTCGCTGTCACCGCATGGGCGGGGGCGGGGCAGGCGGAAGCCGAGCAGGGTGCAACCGCACTGTCGAATTTGGAGGTCACCCGAGCAACGCTCGACAACGGCCTCCGCGTCGTCATGAACCAAGACAGCACCGTCCCCACGGTCGCGGTCGCGGTCTACTACGACGTCGGCTCGCGCAACGAGGTCAAAGGCCGCTCGGGCTTCGCGCACCTCTTCGAGCACATGATGTTTCAGGGGTCGGCCAACGTCGGCAAGGGCGAGCACTTCAGTCTGATCATCAATCGCGGCGGAAGTGCCAACGGAACGACGAGCAACGACCGTACGAACTACTTCGAAACGCTCCCCTCGAACGAGCTAGCGCTCGGATTGTGGCTCGAGGCCGACCGAATGCGATCGCTGGCGATCACGCAGGACAACTTCGAGAACCAGCGGATGACCGTCATGGAGGAGAGACGGCAGCGGATCGACAATCAGCCGTACATCCCCAGCATGCTGCGCATCAACGAGCTGGCCTACGGCGACTACTGGCCGTACGCACACTCGACCATCGGGGACATGCAAGACCTGATCGACGCCCCGCTCGAAGCTGTCCGGGAGTTCTTCGATACACACTACGCCCCCAACAATGCGGTGCTGAGCATCAGTGGAGACTTCGACCCGGCCGAGGCGATGTCGCTGGTCCAGCAGTACTTCGGGAGCATCCCAGCGCGACAAACGCCGGCCTTCGAACCGCCGCCGATGAGCCCGCAAGCCGCCGAGCAACGCGAGACGAGCTACGACGCGAACGCGACCCTCCCTGCATTCCACCTGGCGTATCACATTCCGAAGAGCCGGACGCCGGACCACTATGCGCTCGAGGTGATGGCTCTCATTCTCGGCGACGGCGAGTCGAGCCGGCTCTACCAACGACTCGTGAAGCGCGACGAGATCTGCCAAGAGGTGGCCGTCGGCACGGACGATCGGCGCGGTCCGGACCTCTTCAGCGTGTGGGCCGTCATGGCGAGCGGACACTCCCCGGAGGAAGCGCAGAGAGTCGTCATCTCCGAGTTCGAGTCACTCGCGAAGAACGGGGTGAGCGAGAGCGAGCTACAAAAGGCGAAGAACCGCATGAGCGCTGCGTTCGTGTTCGGGCTGCAAACCAACATGGCCCGCTCGCAGCATCTGGCCGAGTTCGAGCTCTACTGGGGTGATGCGAATCTGCTCAAGCTCGAGCTCGATTACTACTTGGCCGTGACCAACGAGGACATCAAGCGTGTCGCGGCGGCGTACTTCGACGCAACGAACCGGACAGTGCTCGACGTGCTGCCCGGACAGGCGCCCGAAGGAGAGAAAGAATGAGATCGCTTCGAATCCGCCTGGGCGTCCCGACGCTCTTTGCACTGACCTTGCTGGCGGGCTGCGCCAAGGACAGCCAGCCGCCACAGACCGCATCCGAGGCGAAGGCCGATGCCGCCGCCGAGCGAGAGGCCCCACCGAATCCCGCAACGGCGAAGAAGCTCATCCTTCCTCCGGTCGACATCTCGGAGCTCACCAACGGCCTTCAGGTGAACACCATCGTCGCCGACCAATTGCCAGTCGTCTACGCGACCTTGGTCATCCGAAGCGGCGCGGAGTCGGATCCCGGGAAGCTTCCCGGTCTTTCGGGGCTCGTCGCTCAGATGCTGAAGGAAGGCACCAGCAAGCGCAGTGGTGCTCAAATCGCCGAGGAAATCGAATTCCTCGGAGCGGACCTCTGGGCGAGCTCGGACGAAGAAAACACATACGTCGGGGTGCGGGCCCTGGCCGACCAATTCGAGGTCGCGATGTCGATTCTCGCCGAGGTTGCCGGGTCGCCGGCATTCAGCCCTGCCGAGCTCGGTAAACTCAAGCGCCGAGAGCTCGACCGGCTCGCACTTTCGGAACGGGAACCCCGGTACATCGCGCGACGGACCTTCTATCGCGCCCTCTACGCCGACCATCCCTACGGCACCATCGATACGACCCCGCAGGTGGTGAAGCGAGTTCGCCGCCAGGATCTGATGCGCTGGCATCGCACACACTTCGTCGGCAAGAACGCGTTTCTCGTCGTCGCGGGCCAAGTTGACCTCGACCAGGTCGCAGACGTCGCGCAGCGCACGCTCGGCTCCTTGCCGGCAGGAAAGCGAGCGGTGCCCGTCTACAGCGAACCCCCGCACCCGACCGACCGAAGCATCGTCGTGGTGGACCGGCCAGGTTCAGTTCAATCCGTGATCTACGTCGGCAATCTCGCCATCCAGCGCGCCAATCGCGAATGGATTCCATTGATCGTCGCCAATCAGGTGCTCGGCGGCTCGGCGGCATCGCGCCTGTTCATGGATCTCCGTGAAAAGCGGAGCCTCACGTACGGCGCGTATAGCGCGATTGGCGAGCGCGTAGACATCGGCCCCTTCGTCGCCTACTCGTCGGTGCGAACCGAGGTGACCACCGAAGCGATCGGCGCACTTTTCGAGCATCTCGAACGAATTCACCAAGAGCCGGCGGACGGGGAAGAGCTGATCAATGCGAAGCGCTACTTGAGCGACTCGTTTCCGCTCAAGGTGGACACCCCAGGCAAGCTTGCAGACCTCGTCACGGAGCTCCGCACCTACGGCCTGCCAAGCGATTACTGGACCAACTACCCCCAGTGGATTCGCGCAACGAGCGCATCGGAGGCCCACTACGTGGCTCGAAGCTACATTCGGCCCCAGGAGGCCCTCGTGGTCATCGTCGGGCAGGCAGCGGACTTCGCTCAAGCGCTCGATCGCTTCGGTCCGGTCACCGTCATCTCGCCCGCGGGCAAGATCAAAGCCCAGTTCGAAGACAAGAGAACGGGCCCCACGGGTGCGCCGCGCGGTCCCATCCAGTAAAGTCGCGATATGTGCGGAATCGTCGGCTACGTCGGTAGCGAACAGGCGGCGCCGATCTTGGTCGATGGGCTCCGCCGCTTGGAGTACCGAGGCTACGATTCGGCCGGGGTAGCCGTCCGCGAACCGAACGGCATCCAAATCGTCCGGGCCGTGGGAAAGCTGCGAAACCTGGAGAAGGCTCTCGAGGACAAGCACCTCGATGGCTCCGTCGGCATCGGGCACACCCGCTGGGCGACCCATGGCCGGCCCTCCAAGGTCAACGCGCACCCGCACGTCGCCGGACCGATCGCGGTCGTGCACAACGGCATCATCGAGAACCACCTCGAGCTTCGGGCCGAGCTCGAAGCGGAAGGGGTTCAAATCACGAGCGACACGGACACCGAGATCGTCTCGCACCTGATTCACCGAGAGGTCACCGCGGGGCACGATCTCGTGACGGCGGTTCGACGCGCGCTCGAACACGTCGACGGCGCGTACGCGATCGCGGTCCTCTCGGAGACCGATCAAGAGCGCATCATCGTCGCGAAGAGCTCATCGCCACTAGTCCTTGGCGTCTCGGAAGGCGCGAGCTACTGCGCAAGCGACATCCCAGCCTTGCTGCCCTACACGAACGAGATGGTGTTCCTCGAAGACGGCGAGGTCGCGGTGCTCGAGGCAGGCGGTTTTTCGATTTCGACCCTGGCCGGCGATCCGATCCACCGCGAAGCGCAGAAGATCTCCTGGTCGCCCGTGATGGCGGAGAAGGCTGGCTACAAACACTTCATGCTGAAAGAGATCTTCGAGCAGCCCCGCGCGCTCGAAGACACTCTACGAGGCAGACTCGACCGCGAGAACGCTGACGTCTCGAGCTCCGAGATCGGTCTGACTGAAGACGACGCCAAGTCGATCCGACGAGTCATCCTGCTCGCGTGCGGGACGAGCCATCACGCGACGATTGCCGGCAAGTATTGGCTCGAGGAGCTGGCACGAATGCCCGCCATCACCGAGCTCGCGAGCGAGTTCCGAGGCCGCGACGCCGTGGTTGGCGAGGGCGACCTCGTCATCGCGGTGAGCCAGTCTGGCGAGACGATCGATACGCTGATGGCGGCGAAAGAGGCCAAGGAGCGAGGCGCCAAAGTGCTCGCAATCGCGAATGTGAACGGCAGCGCGATCCCGCGTATGGCCGACGCGAGCTTCTACACACACGCCGGCCCAGAGATCGGTGTCGCCTCGACGAAATGCTTCATGGCGCAGCTCGCCAACCTCTTGATGTTCAGCATCTGGCTCGGACGCCGCCGCGGCGCGCTGAGCGAGGGTGAAGCCGGCGAGCTCGTCGAGGGACTGGCTCGAATTCCTCACCTGATCGACGAACGCCTCAAGTCGACCCACGAGACGGTCGCCGAGCTCGCACGCCACTACTCCGGCGCCCGCGACGTTCTCTTCCTCGGGCGAGGGCTGAGCTACCCGATGGCGCTGGAGGGCGCTCTGAAGCTCAAGGAGATCTCGTACGTACACGCAGAGGGCTACGCTGCGGGCGAGATGAAGCACGGACCGATCGCGCTGCTCGATGCCGAGGTTCCCGTCCTGGTGCTCGCTCCGCAGGACCGCCACTACGAGCGCGTCTGCAGCAACCTCCAGGAGGCTCGGGCACGCGAAGCGAAGATCATCGGCATCACCACCGCGGGCGACCTTCGGGCGCAAAGCCTCTGTGACGCATTCGTCGAGGTCTCGCCCACGGTCGAGGCGCTGAGCCCGTTCGTCACCGTGGTCCCCTTGCAGCTCTATGCGTATTGCGTCGCTGACCACAAGGGCACCGACGTGGACCAGCCGCGCAATCTCGCCAAGACCGTCACGGTGGAGTGAGCGCCGGATGAAAGTCGGTCTGCTGACCACCGGGTTCCCTCGTTTCGACGGCGACCATAGCGGCGCGTTTCTTCTCACGCTCGCCAGGAGGATGGTATCTGCCGGACACGAGATCATCGTGCTGGCACCCGAGCCAGCCGAGCGCCGCACGCCGCCAACCTGGCCAGGCATACAAGTGCTGTGGGTCCCGTACGCTCGGCCGCGCTTCCTTCAGCAAGCGTTCTATGGCAGCGGAGCGCCCGACAACCTCCGCGCTGCGCCGTGGCGCTGGGCAGGCGCGGCGAGCTTCACGCTGGCCCTTCTGCATCGAGCACGGCGGGAGCTCGTCGATTGCGACGCGCTTTTGAGCTCCTGGTGTGTGCCAAGCGGATGGGTGGCGTCATACGTCGCGGCCGAGCGACCGCACCTGTGCTTGTGCCATGCGACCGAGCTCCGATGGCTTCGGGCGGTGCCAGGCGGCGGCGCGATCGCGCGCCAAGTAAGCAGGGGCGCGACCTCGATGTGGTTTCTGAGCAAGGGCCATCGGGATGACTTCTTCGAGACCGCCGCAATCCACCGCGGCTCGATGCCCGCGCACGTCGGCCCGATGCCGACAGATCCGGTCGAGACCCCGGCGGCCAGCCGGAACGAGTTGAGGGCCGCCCTCGCTCTCGAAGGGCCGAGCCTCCTGTTCTTGGGCCGCCTGGTTCCGATCAAGGGCGTCGACCTTCTGATTCGGGCGGTGGCAGGGCTCGAACCCAAGGTACATGTACGCATCGCCGGCGATGGACCGGAGCGAGACTCATTGGCGGCGCTCGCCGCTGAGCTCGACGTCGACGCGACGTTCGAGGGCTGGGTGAGCGGCAGGCGAAAAGAGGCGCTACTCCACGCGTGCGACGCCCTCGTGGTTCCCTCGCGTCCGGGTGACGGCCTCCCAACGGTTCTGGCCGAAGCCCGCGCGCGGGAGCTTCCGATCATCGCGACCCGGGTGGGTGCGGTCGCCGAGTACCTTGGCGACGACCCGAGTATCCGCCTCGTCATTCCCGAGGATCCGGCGGCGCTTCATCACGCGATCGGCGAACTCACGGATTGACGCGCTCGGTGCCCTTCGGCGGCCGAAAGTTGAATCGTTTGTCCGAGACGTCTCGGTTGAACTTCAACTTCGAAAAATCGAAGCGGTTACGATTGCCGGCAGCGTCGATGATGAGTACTCGCTGCACGATCCCCGCGCGCTTGCCGTCCGTCGAAAGCGTGCGGACGTAGAAGACGAGTTGCTCGTAGTTTGGGGTTGGCTTTCTCGGGATGAGCTGCAGGACGTGCCCGTCCTTGAACTTCGCATCGTCATGATCCAGCAAGCGAACCTCGAAGTCTTTGTCGAGATCGCCGCCCCCTATCAGGAACGAAAACGCCGAGGGTAGCTGGTCCTGCTCGAGCCCACGCTCGATCAGCTGGCCTCGCTTCTCGCCTTCTTCGGGCGGTTGGTAGATCAGGAGGCGTTTCCCGTCGCTGACGAACACTTGCCCGTTCGGCTCCGCATAGTCCCAGCGCATTTTGCCAGGCTTTTTGAAGACGACCGCGCCCTGGGCACGATCGTAGCGATCATAGAGCCGCGTGTAGCGGGTCTGCGCGAAGTCCGCCTGAAGCGTCTTGGTTTGATCGTAAAACGTCTGCACCAGCGTCACGATTGACGACGCGTCGAGGGCTTGTCCCTGCTGCCCGTCTGCCCCGAGCGCGACGGAAAACACCGCAAAACACAGACCGATCGCCACCACTCGCAATGCCATCAAAGTCTAGAACGCTCCCCAACGCGGAGTATTCATCCTTCGAACGGGTACACAAGTCGACCACAGTTCGCCCCAAAGCGGGATTGATCATTTGAGCGGCCAACCGTACTATGAGGTAGAGGCGTCGCGCGCGTCCTCGCTAGCTTGGCTTTGAAAACCCCGTCTGCACCTGGGAGGTGTCATGACCAAGCAGCACGCTCGAGCCATTCCACCGGAGCGACAGCGCTCCCACCTTGAACAAAAGCATGCTCAGCTCGCCGAGCGCATCCGAGCGCTCGACAGCCGACTGAGTTTGACTCCGAGCGAGGAGTTGGAGCTCCACCAACTAAAAAAAGCAAAGCTTTCGGCGAAGGACGCGCTGATATCGGTCGGATAGCGACCCCATAGACGGCTGGGTGTTGCACTCCACCGTCTCTTCGAGATTTCCTGTGACGGCTCGCTTCATCTGATAGCGAGCCGTCTTTTTTTGTGCGCGGCCGCGGGGGGTGCGAGCGCACGCTGAGGACTTAAAAGCAAAATGAGCCGCCCGGGGGCGACCCATTTCTAACGAAAGAATCGATGCTGGAGTGATTAAGCGAAGTAAACTAAGTTAAGCTGTGTATTCGTGAGTTTACGAAGATTAAGGACGACCCATCGCCGCGCTGATGCCGGGCAAGCTGTAAAGGGCGCGGCGAGGGTCTTAAGCAAGTGCTCCCTTGCTTTGCAATCCCGATGCCAAGTTGTCAGACGGGGAAAAGCGAGGGTTTTCGTTGCTGACAAGCCTATCGCTAGGACATTTCTGTCATAGACCTGCAGCCGATGTCGTGGTCATTCGGTTCACACTGTGTCGGGTCGCCGATAAGCCCACATTCACCTACCGCGCCGGTTGAACTCTAGGCTCAGTCCTGCGTATGATCGGAGCATCGGGCGGACCGGATCAATGCCACAGTGCAAAAACTGCAATGCAAAGGTAGTGAGGACGGACGCTTTCTGCGGGACCTGCGGTGAGCCTGTGCCCGGCGCCAAGCCCGTCGTTCCGATCACGCGGGCAAGCAATCCAAGCGGAACACGCTCTGCTCCTGAGCGCTTCAGCGGCACGTTCCCTCCAGCCGCCCAGTCGGGGAGCTCTGCGCGAGCCATGGCGGTCGTCGCGGTCTCGGACCCGGATCCGTTAGAAGCGCCAACGACCCGGCTCAACCAGACCGCGATCCGCGAGCGCGAGGCGAGCGAACCCGCTCCGGTACTGCCCCTGCAGCGGCGCAAAGATGCGAGCACGTCTCAACGCGCGCTCGAAGAGCCCATCCCGCTCGAAACCCCGCGCCAGGATGCAGAGCCGCCGGCACCGGAGCGTGATACGAGCCTACCCAACATCCCGGTCCCGGTAGGGCCTCCCATCCTCGCGTCCGACCTGCTTCGGGAGCAAATGCGGCCCTCGAGCCCCGGCGGCACGTCACTTCGCATCGCGACGGTGGGACTCTGCTCGGCGGGGGGCATCGGCGCGCTGTTAGTAGGAGGTACCCATCCACTCACCCTCGTCGCGATCGCTTTGATGGTCACGATGGTGACGCTCGCGTTGACCCCGATGTCGTATCGCGGTCGAGCGATCGGCCTGATGCTGATGGGTTCCGTAGCGACCGGCGTTGCCCTGTGGCAGCAGGCGATCCATGGCATCGCACCCGAGGGAATCATCCTCGCCGGCGCCACAATTCTATTGAGCGGGAGCCTGTTGTTCCGCGCCTATTACCGGGGCGCGACCCTATCGCGCGTCGCGGTCGCCATCGGGGTGGTCGCACTCGGAGCCTGGTTCATCCTGTCCCGCGGACACGAGAGCCTGGTCGCGCTCGAGGGCAACTGGCAATCCTGGGCGCCCGCGGCAACCCATATGGTCTTCGGCCTGCTGGCGATGCTTTCGCTGATGGCCTTCATGGACAGCAGCACACGCGGAGGTGCGCACGTATGGGCCGCGGCCCTGCTCGTGCTCTACGCCGTGCACATCGGCGTACTCATCGGCACCGAAGTATGGCCGCCCAATGGCGCCGAGCCCAGCATCGAGGGCTTCACCATCGCCGCTCTGCTTGCAGGTACGGTCGGGACCATCGTCGCGGGAGTGGCGCTCGCCCAGGTACTCGTCGCGACGTACCAAGTCACGTCGAACCGGCAAGCCAAGACTGGCTGAAGCCAAGCCAGCCGCTAGTGGCTAGGAGCGTCGCAGGCGCTGGGCTACTAGGGGACCTGTCGCGGCCAGGAAGCGAGCAAGATGACGGCGCACGTCCGGCCCTTGTCGTCCTTCGCTTGGCCGAATCCCGCGTCCGTGAAGCGGGGATCGGTAACCGTCATCCGATGGCTTGGGCTGTCTTCGATCGCGCGAAGGGCTTCGCGCATGGTCCGGGCCCGCGCGACAGCCTCCCCGACGACACGCGCTTCGATGCCGCGTTCGAGCAGCCTCGCCTCGGGGTCACCGCGAGGGTCGAGCTCATGGCCGAGCTTGCCGGATTCGCACACGTTTTGTGCATGGCTCGTCGCTTCGCGAGTGAGGAGCCGATTGGTGCGCACGGTGTGGGCGCCCGCGCCTCGACGAAGCTGAAGTAGCCAGCTTTCAGGGGACTGGGAGCCACCCTGCGTCGGCTCGTGCTGCGGAATCTTTCCGATCCAGCGCTCGGCGACCGGCCGTGGTCCGTTCTCCCCGGTCGCCACCAGTTGCAGGAAGAGCGGCCGCGGCCACTCGTTCGGCAGCGTGAGGTTCGAGCCGTACGCCTCGCCATCGATGGCGATCCGTCGCGAGCCACCCGTCGAGTCGCGAACCATGAGATACGGATCGCTGAAATCTTCGATCACCTCAACGTGAATCTGATTCTTGCCGGCCATCGAGATGGTTCCTGCTTGCACAGCAGCCACCAACACGACGCGCTCGCCCGAACGCGCGCGACCGCAGATGAGAGGACCATCGGCCGTTGCGAGGAGATCCTCGACCCAGGACTTGAAGCTCGACACCTCACCGGTGACGCCGAACTTGGCGTAAACGGGATTCGCGTCGACGCCTTCTTCGCGAGCTGTCTGAATCAGCTCCGACGAGGGAGGGATGTGCTGCTGGTCGGCTAGACGTTGCGCGACTTTCTCGAGCTTCTCGCTGCCGGTGCAGAGCGTCTTCGGCTGGGGCGGCGCCGCTTGCCCGTCCGAGGGAGGCGGCTCGCTGTTCTTGTCAGCGCCAGCGCTCGCATGGAAGGCGAGGAGCGCGGCTACGAGGAGGATTATGTTGCGCAGCATCGGTTTGAATCAAGTCCGGTAATCGGCGTTGATCCGAACGTACTCGTGACCGAGGTCGCAGGTCCAATAATGACCAATGCCACGGCCGCGACCGACCGTGACGCTGATCACGTACTCGGCGCGCTTCATCGTCGCGACCGCCTTCCGCTCGGTCTTTTCGGTCATGATCGGCGTCCCTCGCTCGTAAATGGCGACTTGGCCGATCTTGACGGAGACGTGATCAGGATTGAAACGCGCGCCCGAGCGACCGGCTGCCGCGAGGATCCTCCCCCAATTGGGATCACAACCATGAAGCGCAGTCTTGACGAGCTGAGAGCCCGCAACCGTCCGAGCGATCTGGACCGCGTCAGCGTCGGTCAGCGCGCCATCGACCTGAACGCGGACGAGGTGCTCCGCCCCCTCCCCGTCCGCCACGATCTTCTTCGCGAGCCCTTCGAGCACCTCGGTCAGAGCGTCCAAGAAGCGACGTCCGGACGTCGCTCCAGAGTCGATCGGGCGACCAGTGGCTGCGCCCGAGGCGAGCGCATAGATCGAATCGTTGGTGCTCGTGTCCCCATCGACCGTCGCGCGATTGAAGGTGACCTCGGTGGCCTGCCGGAGCATCCGACGGAGCGTCGTGGGGTCGACCGATGCATCGGTGGTCACGAACGCGAGGGTCGTCGCCATGTTCGGGTGAATCATCCCGGCGCCCTTGGCGATGCCAAGAATCGTGCAGGTCGTTCGGCCGACCTTCAGCTCGGCGCGTACGACTTTCGGACCGCGGTCGGTCGTCATGATCGAGCGCGAGAATCGAGAGGCCCCCGCCTCCGAGAGGTCCCCAATCAGCGCTGGAATCGCTTCGGCCATCCTGGCCTCGGGAAGTTGCACGCCGATGACGCCGGTAGACGCGGGTGCGACGAGCGATCGTGAGACGCCCAGGGCAGAGGCGGTTACGCGCGTCAACGCAAGCGCAGCCTGCCGGCCCTCTTGCCCCGTGCACGCGTTCGCGTTGCCGCTATTCACCAGCACCGCCTGACACGCGCCTGCGCGAAGACGACGCTCGCTAATGACGACCGGCGCTGCGCGCACTCGATTTTCGGTGAACACCCCCGCCGCGCTCGCTGGCTCGTCGGCCACGATGAGCCCCATGTCGAGCCCCCCGTCCGCTTTGACTCCGCCATGCACGCCGGCGAAGCGAAACCCCTTCACCCGTCCGCTCATGGCGTGCCTCTTACCAGATGCGGCTTATTGCTGCGAGGCTGCGGCCTGGTCTTCGCGGTAGTGGCAGTTCTTGTATTTCTTGCCGCTGCCGCAATAGCAGGGATCGTTGCGTCCCACCTTCGGCCCTTCGCGCTTGACGGTCGCGGCCTGCGCCGCCGCTTGGGGTGGCGGTGGTGCCCCCTGGCCGGGCACTGCCGCTCGGCGCCCGCGCGCCGCTGCCGCCCGCCGCTGCCTCCGACTTGGACCGGACTGCTGCGATGAGCCGGCGCCTGCACCCTCGCCGGGGTAGTTCGAGCGCATCTGGCGCTGCCGCTTCTCGGCGGTCTGGCGCCGCTGGTCTTCGAGCCGCTGAAGATCCTCTTCGCGCGCGCGTTCCACAGTGAACATCGAGAGGGTCACCGAGGACTTCACGCTCTGCACCATCTCCAGGTACATGTCGAAACCTTCGCGCTTGTATTCCTTCTTCGGATCGCGCTGGCCATAGCCACGAAGCCCAATGCCATCGCGAAGATGGTCCATCCCCTGAAGGTGGTCCATCCACTGCTTGTCGATCTCTTGCAGGTAGAGGTCGCGGAAAAGACGAAGGAAGTTCTCGGTGCCGAACTCGTCCTCTTTTCGCGCGAGGAGCGCCGCCGCGTCGCCGTATAGCTTCGTTAGAAGCCCCTGGCGGTCGCTAATCTCGCGAATGCCCGTGGCTTCGATCGAGAACTGCTCCTTGTAGCCACGCTCTAGACCTTCGAGATCCCAATCTTCGTAGTGCTTGCCAGGAGGACAGGCGTGGTCGGTCATCGTGACGATGATTTCGTCGACCAGGTCGAGCAGCCGCTCCTTCTGCTCGGAGAGCGACATGCCAACGGCTTGTTGGAGCGCTTCGTATGCCCCGGACGGGTCCTTCCGGTATTCGTCGAGCGGAACGACGCAGCCGAACCACTGATAGATGTCCTTTTCGAGGGATTCGACTCGTAGATCCGTGAGCGAGGCCAGCTCGGACTCGAGGGCGCGCTGTCGGTATGCTGGGAGAGCCTCTTGCGTGAGCCCCTCGTCGGGCAGGGGATACGCGTGGAACTTCACCATGTTCTCGAGCACCTTGGTCACGCGCGCCAGCAGGTCCGTGTCGACCTCCTCGACGAACGGCTCGGGCTCGACGCCGGCCTTTCGCTCCTCGTCGGTAGGAACGCTTCGATACTCGCCGCGAAGAACCTGCTTGCGAAGCGCGTACATACTCTTGCGCTGCTGGTTCATGACGTCGTCGTATTCGAGCAGGTGTTTTCGCATGTCGAAGTTGCGCTCTTCGACCTTCTTCTGCGCGTTCTCGACAGCGCGAGTGACCCATCGGTGCTCGATGGGAATGTCTTCTTCCATGCCAAGCCGATCCATCATGGCTTGCACTCGCTCGCCGGCGAAAATGCGCATGAGATCGTCTTCGAGGGAGAGGAAGAATCGGGACGCGCCCGGATCACCCTGACGGCCCGATCGACCGCGGAGCTGATTGTCGATGCGGCGCGATTCATGCCGCTCGGTGCCAATGATGCGGAGGCCACCAGCATCCTTCACTCTCTTGGCGTCATCCTTACACTTCGCGATGAAGTGCTCAGTCGCCTTGGCGACCGCCTCATCCCGCTGCTCGGGATCGGAAAGCAACTCTTCGGGCGAATTCTCGTGCACCTGGATTCGCGCAAGCATCTCGGGGTTGCCTCCGAGCACGATGTCGGTGCCTCGTCCCGCCATGTTCGTGGCAACGGTGACGGCGCCGGGCGTTCCAGCCTGCGCGACGACGTACGCTTCACGCTCATGCTGCTTGGCGTTGAGTACGTTGTGCGGAATCCCGCGTTGGTTGAGAAAGTGCGCGACCGCATCCGACTTCTCGACGCTGGTCGTGCCGACGAGCACCGGCTGCCCGGCCTTGTGAGAGTCCTCGATTTCCCCGCAGATCGCCTTGAACTTCTCGCGTTCGGTCTTGTAGATGAGGTCTTCGGTATCGTCACGCGCGATCGGCTTGTTGGTGGGGATCACCACGACGTCGAGCTCGTAGATATTGTGGAACTCGCTCGCCTCGGTGTCGGCCGTACCGGTCATTCCGGAGAGCTTGCGGTAGAGCCGGAACAAATTCTGGAACGAGATGGTCGCGAGGGTCAGGTTCTCGCTCTGAATCGAGACGCGCTCCTTGGCCTCGACCGCCTGGTGAAGGCCGTCTGACCATCGTCGGCCCGGCAGCACGCGGCCAGTGAACTCGTCGATGATCATGACCTTGCCATCTTCCGAGACCATGTAGTGTTGGTCCCGGTGGTAGAGGGCATGGGCCCGCAGACACTGCTGCAAGATGTGCAGAGTCTCGAGATTGACCGGATCGTAGAGATTCACGCCGTCCCCCCCGAGGAGGCCGCGGCCACCGAGGAGTTCCTGGGCCGTCTCCATGCCGTCTTCCGTCAGGGTGACGCTTCGGTTCTTCTCGTCGAGATCGTAGTGCTCGTCGATTCGGAGACGTGGAATGATCTCGTTGATCTGCTCGTACTTGTCGCTCGCGGTCTCGCCTGGGCCGCTGATGATGAGTGGCGTCCTTGCCTCGTCGATGAGGATCGAGTCGACCTCGTCGACGATCGCGTAGTTCAGATCTCGCTGGACGTAGTCGTAGATGCTGAACTTCATGTTGTCGCGCATGTAGTCGAAGCCGAACTCGTTGTTCTGGCCGTACGTGATGTCGCAGGCGTAGGCGCGCTTTTTCGGACCGTTGGCCTGGCCCGGCACGACTACGCCCGTACTCAGCCCGAGGAAGCTATAGAGCTTCCCCATCCATTCCGCGTCACGCGTGGCGAGGTA